>ERZ795046.2011-NODE-2011-length-18682-cov-3.997208_pt1 | contig 18682 bp, 14 predicted proteins | sample MGYA00375130_ERZ795046 | MGnify/ENA primary metagenome ERZ795046 (study PRJEB30175, sample SAMN05720202) | activated sludge metagenome | isolation source: anaerobic digester from wastewater treatment plant | place: Japan | collected 2015-05-15 ...
AGCTTTCTCCGGCTCATCATTTCTTGTGCTCATAGCCTTCATCGAGCAAAAACCTGCAAAACCAATAGGGACAATTGTTGCCTCTGCTCCTCCACATATCATAACATCCGCATCGCCCCGCTTAATAATCCAGGATGCTTCACCTATTGAATGACATGCCGTTGCACAGGCGGTTACAATACCAAAATTAGGGCCTTTTGCTCCATATCTCATTGATATCGAACCGGATGCCATATCCCCTATCATCATTGGGATTAATAGGGGTGATATTTTTTCAGGCCCTCTTTCGAATAGAAGGCGACTTTGGTCTTCAAGTGTTCTCAAACCTCCGATACCACTTCCTACAAGGACACCAACTTTTTCAGGGTTAAGACCAGAAAGATCTTTTGAAATTCCGGCCATTGTTATAGCTTCATCAGAGGCTGCAATGGCATAATGACAGAAGAGATCAAGTCTCCGGGCTTCTTTCTCTGACATATAGGGAGAAAAATCAAAATTTTTTACTTCTCCGGCTATTTGAGTTTTAAAACGGCTTGCATCAAAACGAGTAACTTTTGTTATTCCACTGCGACCGTTAACCAGGGAGTCCCATGACGTAAGGACATTATTACCTACACATGTAACTGCGCCTATTCCGGTTATTACCACTCTTCTATCCATTGAATTGCCTCCAAAATAGCTGAATAATAAAAACGGGGATTATGATCCCCGCTTATTCATTAGAAATTCAGAAATGAATTACTTCTGGCAATGTGTTTCGATATACTTAACAGCATCGCCTACTGTGGTAAGTTTTTCCGCTTCTTCGTCTGGAATTTCAGCACCAAACTCTTCTTCTAAAGCCATTACAAGTTCTACAAGATCCAATGAATCAGCTCCAAGATCATCAATGAATTTTGCAGTGTCTGTTACCTGATCAGGTGAGACTCCAAGTTGTTTTACTACGATTTCTTTTACTTTGTCAGCTAATGGTGATGACATCAACGACCTCCATTTGTTTTGTGTTTTTTGTTCTTTATTAAGTTTTTTCAGACATTCAAAATAGGGCAATAATTTTGCCTCTTTTTGAAAAAAATCAAGTAAAAATATAAAAAATTATTTTCTTTCTCCAAAAATTGCCGTTCCTATACGGAGAATTGTTGCGCCTTCAGCAATAGCTGATTTATAATCAGAACTCATACCCATAGATAATTCAAGTGAGGTAAAACCGAACTTCTCCTGAATTTCATCTCTTAATTCACGCAAACCGGCAAAAACTTTTCTCTGGACAATTTCATTTTCCGTGAATGGAGCCATTGTCATAAGGCCTTTGAAGTTCATAAATTTAAACTCCGGGATAGACTCACATATTTTAAAGAGTTCATCCTTATTGCAAATTCCGAATTTACTTTCTTCTCCTGAAAGATTCAATTCAAGCAAAAAGTCAACTTTCTTGTTTAGTACTTGAAGGATATTCTCAGCCTTCTTTAACAGTTCAAAGCTATCTATTGAATGTATAAAGGAGCTATGATTGAGTGCTTTTTTAAGTTTATTTGATTGTATATGTCCTATCATATGCCATTCTATTTGCAATTCGGAAAGCTCAATTGATTTTGTGCAGAGCTCCTGAACTTTATTCTCTCCAAAGACTTTTTGCCCACAATTATAAGCTTTCAGGATAAACTCAGAATTAAAATTTTTACTTACTGCAACAAGTTTGATTTCTTCAGGTAATCTCCCATATCTTAAAGCAGTATCTACTATTTCTTCTTTTATTCTTCGAAGATTATCTGCAATATTCAACATCTAATTATTTCCCCTTTGGTTTTTCAGTCATTGAGAGTATAAATTCTGGTTTTCTTTTCGGATCTCCAGCTAGATAAGTGGTACTAGTGGGGAATGCAAACTCTATACCTTCTTCATTAAATCTACGTAATATTTCCATATTATTCCTGTGGTTCCAATCCTGAAACTTCCAGTAATCACCTGAATTATACCAGCATATCACTATGATATTCAATGACCAATCATTGAAAGCGTTAAAATATATACGCGGTGGAAGGTCTGGCGATGAACATTCATGATTATCAAATATCTGATGTAGTATTTCAATCGCTTTTTCCATCTTCTCAGGACTCGTGTCATAAGTTACAGTTATATTAATTGTATGTTTTATAAATGGACGTGCAGTAATATTTTCAATTTCTGTATCGGCAAGTTTTTTATTAGGAATACTTACCAGGTGCCCCTCAAGAGTTCTTATTCTTGTGCTCCTGAAACCAATATGCTCCACAATTCCGCTTGCCCCTCCTCCAATGTTTATCCTATCATTTATCTTAAATGGCCTATCCAAAATAAGCATAATCGAACCAAAAAAATTTGCTATTGTGTCTTGTGCAGCAAATGCAATTGCAAGACCTGCCACACCGGCACCAGCCAATACCGCCGTGATATTGAGCTTCAAAATATTTTGCCCTATAAACATTGCAGAAAGAATAAAAATTGCAGTTTTTAAAGATCTCCTTATCACTGCAACAATCATATCATCCAGATTGTTGTCAGTTCGTTGGGCAATCCTTTTTAAAAGATAATCTACCACCGATACAAGTCTGTATAATGCCCATGCAACAGCTGATGCGAAAATCGCAAGACAAATCCTCCCAAAATAAAGTCTGGCAAAATCAGAAAACAACACAAAAAGCGGAACCATACTTACATATATGCCGATACTCATGATTGCGAGGGCAATTGGTTTGCCTATTGCTTCAAAAAAAATGTCATCAACAAGTGTATCTGTTTTTTTTACAAAACTACCAAGTTTTTCACTGATAAACCATCCTATTATCTTGGCAATTACGAAAGAAACGACAAAGCCCACTATAAAGAATATAATACGCCATGCCTCGAGAAATTCGAGATGAAAATGATTATAAAGTTTTACCTTAAAATTAGCTAAAATATCAACGAGAAATGAGGCAAATTCATTTAGTGGAGCATCTCCTTCTGCCTTCAAAATGAATGGGAATAAAATGCTTAACATAGTAAATGTTTTTTTAAACAATTTCACTTTTTACTACTCCCTTAAAAAAATTTTTCTAAATTTGATACTTGAAGAAGAAAAAATATAAATAATAATATATAACCATAACATGCAAAAAAAAGCCAATCAATGATAATGAGTAAAAAAAAAATTTATCGGGAACTGAAAGAACTTCTAAATGAGCAGTCACGATCATATAAATATATTGAAATTTCAAATGACACTCTGAAAAGATTTCTGGATATGGCTCCAAAGAAAAATATCTTGCAAAAACATGAACCTTCAAAATCATCTTCATCATCTCCCCCTTTGAATAATTCAGAAGATGTCATAATTAACAACTCCAACATAAAAATGTTATCATTGTCGGATACAAGTTCAATGTCTAATTTTTCAGGAATCGATGAAAATTGGAAGTCTTCTAATAATCTCAAAGAACTCAATATTTCTATTAAAAACTGTACCTCATGCCGTTTGCACAAAACAAGGACTAATTTTGTTTTTGGGGAAGGAAATCCGAAAGCGGAGTTAATGTTCATAGGCGAAGGACCCGGGCGCGATGAAGATTTGCAAGGCAGACCATTTGTAGGAAGGGCAGGACAACTCCTTGATAAAATGATAAAGGCAATGACATTCGAGCGTAAAGAAGTGTATATCGCCAATATTGTAAAATGCCGCCCTCCGGATAACCGTGTTCCGGAAATGGATGAAGCCTCTTGCTGTTTACCATTTCTTTTAAAACAAATAGAATTTATAAAGCCCAAAGTAATAGTACTTTTAGGGGCTACACCGGTGAAATACCTGCTTAATGTAAAAACTATCACCGAAGTAAGAGGAAGATGGCAGCAATTAATGGGAATAAAAGTTATGCCTACATACCATCCTGCCTATCTCCTGCGGAATCCATCAGCAAAAGGAATTGTCTGGAAAGATTTAAAACTTGTAATGCAAGAACTTGGAAGGAAAATTCCTTCATAAATATTAGAAAATCTCCGGAAAAGATAGTTAGAATTAAAAAACCTTCTTTAAACTTGATTTTATAAAACTGTTATAGTATCTTAATAGAAAAAAATAGGAATTTTAAATGAAACAATTTATTTTGAAGAGAAATTTGACTATTCCTGTATTGATTGTGTTATTTATTATCTCCGGCAAAATTCTCTTTTCAGGAGAGAACCTTAATGTCAGTAATAATGAACCAATAACTAATAAAATACAACAAACGCAAAATATCGCTCATCAGGAAGAAAAATCTAATGAAACTTTAATGAATACTACGAACACAGATGATAATGATGGATTTGAGAAAGTGCCAGTTACCACTGTCTATGGACCTCTTGGAATTACCCTCAAGGGAATAGAAATTTTGCTTCAACGCTTATACATACTTTTTGAGTTTTAATTTGGTAACAAAAAATCCTTTTAATCGAGATTTCGTTTACCTTTTCACTTTTTTACAAGATAATCTTTTATAAAGGGATTGCTTTATATTTCTTTTTTTTGCAGATTCAATAGCCTTTTTATATTGAGGCAACCATTTAGCCTGGGCAATAAACATTTCATCTGTCATCTGCCAGATTTCAGGGGGATTACATACAGCTCCAGTTAAAGGGTCCATCATCATAGCTTGTCTAAGGAGGAAATCATTTCCTGTAACAGCTGCTTCCACTGCAAGTCGCTGGACGCCAATACTCGCATTACAGACTGCAGCACAACCGAGTGGTAGATTTCCAACTTTAGGTATATTTATCCCGTTTTTATCAACATATCCTGGGACCTCCACAATAGCATCATCTGGCAAATTACTGATACACCCATTATTTCTAACGTTAAAATGGCCTCTATAAACTCTTCCTGTTTCAAGTCCTTCAATTATATAACTGCCGTGCTCTGCAGATCTCTTTTCAGTACTAAACTCAAAGGGCTTTTCTTTCATCAGTTTTGGGAATTCGGTTTTGAACCACTCCCTTTGCTCTGTACAAACACGAAGATAACCTCCTGTTTCACCATTTATCCATGAACTCATATCAATCCATTTCTTTATTTCTCTCGGACGCTTACGATACCACGCAACGTATTCGCTAAGATGGCCGTTAGATTCAGTGCTATAATAACCAAAACGCCTTAGAATATCTATTCTAACTTTTTCCGTTTTCCTAAATATTGGATGCAATTCAAAACCTTCAAGCATTCTTTCCGTCCAATTTTTTCCATCGTAAATGATGCGTATATACCACGTTTGATGATTTATTCCTGCGCATATTATATGAACATCTTTTTGATTGACATAGATATAATTCTTATCTCCTTTCTTTATCCCTCTGTCTCTATTCACAAGTAATTCTATTACTTGCGCAATTTGCCAATGTCCTCCTTGAACACCGTGACAGAGACCAATTGTTTTCACTCCACCATATTTCTCGGCTGCCCAGGTAAGCATTGCATTTGGGTTGGAATAATTCATTAATAAACAGTCTGACTCTGCGTATTTCTTTATATCATTACAGAAATCAAGAATTACTGGTATTCCTCTTTGTCCATACATTATACCACCTGCACAAATAGTATCCCCCACACATTGATCAATGCCATATTTCAATGGTATTTCTATATCTAATTTAAATGCTTCAAGACCACCAATTCTTGTCAGGTTAATTACATACTTTGCATCTTTTATCGCCTCTAAACGGTTAAGAGTTGATTGTATCTTTATTTTAAGTCCATTCGCATCGATATCTCTCTGACATAAAGTCGTTACCATCTCAAGGTTGTGTTTGTTAATATCGGTGAATGCGATTTTCGCATTCCTCAATTCCGGGACACTAAGGATATCCGCCATTAGTCGCCTTGTAAATGTAAGACTTCCTGCTCCTATGAATGCAATTTTAATTGACATAATTTTTCTCCTTTTAATTTTAAATTTATGCTGTAACTTAATATTAGTTTAATTCATAATCAATTATAAATTTATGCTAAATATTTTCATTTTATGCTATTTAAATTAGATTCGAACAGTTTTAAATCTGAAGTATTTTCTTTTCCAGATAGGATAGTTAATTTACATTCGATGCTTTTAAGTTGTGGTGCACAATCAGTAAATTCTACTTCATACTTTTTCAATGGCTTACGGAGAGGAGAAAAGGAATTTGTAATATGGCAGTATACCATTTCAGGAAAAGGAATTCTTAGATATCAAGGAAGAGAATATGAATTAAAACCAGGTTTTGCCATGCTTGTTCATATACCACACAATCATCAATATTTTTATAGGGAAAATGTTGAACCATGGAATTTTATCTATCTTTGTCTTAATGGAAGCGAGGTGATACGTATATCCACCTGGATTGAAGGAAAATTAGGTCCTTTACTTGATCACAGAAAAAATCACAAATCGCTCAATATAGCGTCAGAAATAATATGGGGCGGAAAAATAAAAACAGCTCAGGATGCATCTTCATATGCCTATAAAGTGATAATGGGTTTATTAGATGATTTATCAGATTACATAGAAAAAGAAGATAGAAAACCTGATTTTATAAGAAAAGTCTCAGAATTTTGCATAAAAAATCTAAATGCCCCAATAGATGTTGATAAAATGGCTGAAATTGCTGGTTTTAGCAGGTATCATTTTAGTAGATTATTTGAAAAACATAAAGGGATAAGCCCTGCAAAATTTTTAAGAGAACTTCGCCTCAAACGTGCGATAATACTGCTTCAAACAGAACTGTTAGAAATCAAAGAAATCGCAGAACGCTGTGGTTTTAGTTCAAGCAGTTACTTTTGCAGAGCATTTCAAAAACATTTTGGGGTATCACCTGATGCTTATAGAAACAGAAAAAAATAAAAAAATCCCGATACAGATAGAAAAACTTTATCAAACCATTACAGAAACAATATTAACCTAAATTTTGCGATACAATCAGCCAAGAAGAGTTTAAGTTGTTGATAATAAATAGGCTTTACTGAAAAACTCAAAAAATATTTTATAAGAATTTGACAAGTAGCTAGTTATATAGTATAATGTTCTCAAAAAAGTTGGGTTGAATTCGCGTTGGCGAAGATTTATAGATTTTTAGTTGTGGCTTAATAAGTGAGATACGAGAAAAATTTCAATTTAATCCTATGGCTTTGCGAATTTCGCAAATATTTTTCTGTGCCTCAGTTCTTGCTTTTTCTGCGCCTTTTCTGAGAATTTTGAAGACAATGTCAGGATTTTTCAGAAATTCACTTCTTTTTTCTCTAAATGGCTTAAAATGTTCCCAAAATATTTCAAATAATTCTTTTTTTGCGTGGCCATAACCATAGCCTCCAGTTTTTAACTTATTAGCCATTTCGTTGGATTGAGATTCAGAAGCGAAAAGTTTGTATAGTTGATAAGGAATACATTCATCAGGGTTCTTTGGATCATTAAGTCCTTTAGAATCGGTAACAATACTCATAATCTTCTTTTTTATTTCTTTTTCATCAGCAAAAAGCGGTATAGTATTTTGATAACTTTTCGACATTTTTTGCCCATCTATTCCAGGAACTACTGCCGATTGTTCTCGGATTATAGGTTCTGGAATAACTAATATTTCGCCATATCTGTTATTGAATCTCATAGCTATATCTCTGGTAACTTCGAGGTGTTGTTTCTGATCTTTACCTACGGGGACAAAATTTGACTTGTAGATTAATATATCTGCAGCCATTAAAACGGGATAAGCAAAAAGTCCGTGATTGGGTATCATCCCTTTTGAAATTTTATCTTTATAACTATGACAGCGTTCGAGTAATCCAATTGAGGTTTGACAACTCAATATCCATGTTAATTCTGTTACTTCCGGAACATCAGACTGCTTAAAAAAAACCGTTTTCTGCGGGTCTAAACCGCATGAAAGAAAGTCAAGGGCAACATTAAAAGTATTTTTGCGCAATTCGTCCGGTGATATAGAAGAGGTAAGAGCGTGCAAATCTGCTATAAAAAGGAAAGTTTCTCCTTCATCCTGAAGCTCAATAGCAGGTTTCATCATTCCAAAATAGTTTCCAAGGTGCACATCACCTGTTGGTTGTATACCAGATAAAATTCTCTTTTTCATAGTTTAGTTCTCTGCTTGCGGGATTTCAATACATTTCTTTTAACTTTGCCATTGTAGAGCGTTGTTCTTTTGCTTTCTTTACATATTCATTATTTTGGTCTTCAGGAAACTTAGCAATCAAATTATCCCATTCAGCGATAATCTTATCTATATCTGATTTAGTTCCAGCTGGCATTTTTTTTACTCTCTCATATACTGATAGATATTCAACTTTTATTTTGGACTCTTTGGGGATTGAGTCTGGATTTCGTTTTATGATAATCTCATCTTTGCCTGCATTTTTTGCAGCTCTTCTTTCTAAAAATTTTCTAAGCTGAGTACCGAGCCATATAATTAAAAGACATGCGACTAATGAAGCAGCAGTAATAATTATGTAAATGATTTTGGTTTTATTAGCTTTCAATCTTATAAGAGCAGAATTAGTGATGTTTTCTGGGATTGGGGGAATTTTGGTCTGAGTTGATTTGGTATCCTTTTTTTGTCCTGGAATTTTATCTGATATATTTTCTTTTGAATTACCCCCAGTAGAAGTCTTTGTTGACCCCTGTTTTTGGTCTGATTTCACAGGTGTTTTTTGAGTCTGTGGGATTTTTTTCGTTGGAATGAAAGGAGTTTTTCCCTTTTTGGGTAAAATTGGTTTTTTCAGTGTGCTTGCTTTTTTATCCTCACCAACTTTGGAATCTTCTGTCTTAGATGGTTGTTCTTTTTTTTCTTCCGATTCAACTTTCTTCTCGTCTGTTTTCTGTTCCTTTTGTTCTTTTGATTCGATCGAATTTTCCTTTTTTTCTTCTTTTTTCTCTGGGGTTTCTTTTTCTTGAGAAGGAACTTCCTTTTTTTCATCGACTTTCACTTTTAATTCCGGGATATCTTTATTTCCTTGAATTTCTTCATTTTTTTGTAAGATAGATTCTTGTGTTTTCAAAGATAGTTCTGGGAGATTATCCGTTGTTTCCTTTTTTTCTTCCACAGTTGCTTTAATCTCATGGGATTCGGGTGTTTTTACTTCTTCTTTAGTTATTTCTATCTTTTTCTCTTGTTCAGTGTTATCTTTTTTTAGTTCTGGTTTTTTATCTGATTTTTCTTCCTGGAGAACGACATTTTGTTCTTTTGAAAATGAATTCTGGATTGAATTCTGATTTTTATCTTTTTCTAATTCTTTTTTTTCTTCAGGTTTTGTTGGCATCGTAGAAGAGATTGCTTCCGTCTCTACATTTTTCGTCTCTGGAGATTCTTGTTCAGATTTATTTTTCGAACTGTCTTTCTTTTTAATTTCCTCTAATTCACGTTTCAGTTGTTCTAATTTTGCAAGTTCTTCTTTTATTCGTTTTTCTGCTTCGAGTTGAGCTTTTTGTTTTTCAAGCATAATTTTTTCTGAGAAGATGGCGGAACTTTGTTCAATCGCTTTTTTAGCAGCTTCTTCAGCTTCTATTTTTGTCTTTTCAGCGAGGAGCGCTTCCATTTCTTTAGCGTTATCAACTTCTTCGGCAGCGGATGTCATATTTTCCTGTTGAAAAGTTGCAGGAGATTCTACAGGGATATTTCTGGGTTGTACTATCAATTTCCCCTTAAGAGGTACATTTGTTCTTTGTTGTGGAGGATTTTCCGGAGCTGAAGTCGAATTAAGAGACGTGGCAAATGCTTTATTTGGCTGATGCATTTTAGTCTCTTTATTTAAAGAGATGCCTGTAGAACTTTGATGTGACTTTGGCGACTGGAAAACGATTTTCTTTTGAGTTGTAGTAGCGCCAACTGATGGTTTAGGTGGTGGAGGAGGTGATTGTGGTACTTGAGTAGAGAAAGCGGTCTTATTAGCTGGGGCCGGTTTATTTATTACAAATTTTTTCTTCCCGCTTGCTGTACTTTGTCCAGCAGGAGATGCTTTAGGAGGAATGCTTTCCTGTTGCTGTGGAAGAGGTGGTGATTTTGCTGGAACATTTTCTTCGTTTTGTTGAGGTTGTTGACTTTGTAATGGTCTTCTATATGGTCCTGTGGACGTTTTGGAAAGTAAACCTCCAAACCCCAAATCAACGGCTTTTGCAATTTTCACCGGACGTTTAGGAGCTTGCGTCGCTCCATTCCTCAACTCTTCCATAATTTGCCCTGTAGGGACGGCTACTGTTGGGGCATCGAGATCTTCACCAGAAAAGATATCATGGCCATTTTCATCTTTGATTGGCAACATTACACCGCCACACTGAGGACATTGAACCTCAGCTTCTAATTCATCCATTTCACCAAGGACTTTACAAGATTGACATCTATATAGGAAAGACATTAATTTAGTCCTTTATCCTTTTATTTTTGCTCTGAACTTACCTTTTCAAGATTTATCATTACTCTTAATTCATCTAAATCGATAGGTATCTTATCATCGTTTTTTGAATCTTCAAGTATTTTAACTGCTAGAGTTTCATTAGAAATATAGTTTGCGAATTTCGCAAATGTTTCTGAAATTTCAGGAGCGTCTGTAGAGTAATTAATCATAATACGGTCGGAAACATTAAAATTTTTCTCTTTTCTGAGATTCTGAATTCTGCTAACAAGTTCTCTGGCAAGCCCTTCGAGTTTGAGTTCTTCATCAATGCTCATATCTATTGCAATGGTTATTCCTTCTTCTGATGCGGCAGAAAGCCCATGTTTTTCTTCTCTGACAATGACGACATCTTCACGTGATAGTTTTAGTTTTTCGGAGTTACCCAAGTCTATTTCAAGATTATTTTCTTTTTCAAGTGTTTTTATTTGCTCACTGGAAAGATTTGCGATTTTCGCAGCAACAATTTTCATTTTTTGACCGAGTTTAGGGCCGAGCAACTTAAAATTTGCCTTTGCGGAAAGATTTACGAGTTGTGAATCATCATCTGTAATAGAAATATCTTTTATATTGAGTTCTTCTGATATTATAGTTTGAGTTTCTGATAATAATTCACGAACTTCTTCATCTGGAACGGCGATTACAGCTTTTTTTAAGGGGTATCTTGTTTTTATACAGTGTTTTGCACGAATAAATCTACCCAAAGAAACAGCTTTTATTGTTGCTTCCATTTGTTTTTCGAGTCTTTCATCGCGTCGGGATATTGCGTCTGGATATTTACAAAGATGAACTGATTCTGGCATTGACTCTGTTCTTAGATTTCTATAAATAGAATCAGTGATAAAAGGAATAAATGGAGCTGCTACTTTACAAAACGTCAACAGGACATAATGCAAAGTTTGATAAGCGTCATTTTTATCCTGATCATTTTGACTTTTCCAAAAGCGTCTTCTACTTCTCCTGATGTACCAATTTGTGAGGTCATCAATGAATTTTTCAAACCTACATGCTGCAGGCTGAAGTTTGTAATTATCCATATGCGATTTAATTTCATCTGCCATTTCAGACAATGATGATAATATCCAACGGTCAAGGGGATTCTCTGGATTTTCAGGTGGTAATGGAGGATCTTGAGGTGACCAGGCATCAAGATTGGCATAGGTTACTAAAAAACTATAAGCATTCCATAGAGGGATAAGTACGGAGCGCATTACTTCTTTTATGCCATTCTCAGAAAACTTGAGATCTTCAGCCCGAACAACTGGAGAACCGAGCATAAATAAACGCATCGAATCAGCTCCATACTTCTCAAAAATAAGAGAAGGATCTGGGTAATTCTTTTTTCTTTTCGACATTTTTTGCCCATCTTCAGCGAGGACAAGTCCATTAACAACAACATTCCTGAACGCTGGTTTCTTAAAGAGTGCTGCACCAAGAACTACGAGGGTATAAAACCACCCTCTGGTCTGATCTAAGCCTTCGGCAATAAATTCAGCAGGGAAATTGTTTTCAAAGTGCTCCTTATTTTCAAATGGATAATGCTGTTGAGCATAAGGCATTGCGCCACTTTCAAACCAACAATCGAGAACCTGAGGGACCCTTTTCAGATATTCACCTTCTTTTTTAGATGAAGGTATTAATATTTCATCAACGAAGTGTTTATGCAGGTCCGTAATTTTTTTGCCAGACGCGGTTTCAAGTTCTTTCACTGAACCAAAGCATAAAATTTCACCAGTATCTGTATTTCTCCATATAGGTAAAGGGCATCCCCAATATCTATTGCGGCTTATAGCCCAATCTCGGGCATTTTCAATCCATTTTCCAAAACGTCCGTCCTTGATATGTTCAGGGATCCAGTTAATTTCTGCATTGGCTTTAAGCATATCATCTTTTATTTGCTCTATTTTTACAAACCACGTGGAAATACTACGGTATATCAGGGGAACATCGTCTCTCCAGCAATGAGGATAGTTGTGTTTTATTGTGCCTCGATGAACGAGTTTTCCCTCTTCCTTAAGACGTCTAATAATATCTTTATCTGTATCTTTTACATATTTTCCAATATAATCTGTAATCTCAGACGTAAACCGGCATTCATCATCTACGGGACAAATTTCAGGGAGCTTGTTCTCCTTTCCCGCATTTGCATCGTCCTCACCAAATCCCGGAGCAATATGTACTATTCCTGTTCCATCTTCTACTGAAACAAAGTCAGCATTAATAAGGAAAAATGCCTTATTTGCAAGATGCTGATAATACGGAAAAATTGCTTTATACTTTCTGCCGAGGAGTTCTTTCCCCTTGTATTTTCTTATTATCTTATACTCAGAGTTATCTTTGTAATAGGCAGATAATCGTTCTTGCGCAAGAATAAACCTTTCTCCATTATCTTCTATTTCAACATAGTCCAATTCGGGTCCAAGGGCTAAAGCCATATTCGATGGCAGTGTCCATGGAGTAGTTGTCCACACTAAATATGATAAATTTGTATCATTGATATCCTGAAATTTGATGGTAATCGCTGGGTCTTCGACTTCTTTGTATCCTTGATTTGCTTCAAAATTAGAAAGAGGAGTAGAACAACGTGGACAATATGGCAAGACTTTAAAACCCTCATAGATTAATCCTTTTTCCCAGAGTTGTTTAAAAACCCACCATATTGATTCCATATAATTTAAATCCATTGTCCTGTAACCACGTCTGAAGTCAACCCAACGTCCCATTCTTTTTACAACAGTTTCCCATTCTGCTGTGTATCTAAGAACTATGGAACGACACGCTTCGTTGAATTTTTCTATTCCATATTCTTCTATTTCTCTTTTTCCGGAAAGAGCTAATTCCTTTTCCATTTCATATTCGACTGGAAGACCATGACAGTCCCATCCAAATACTCTGTCAACAAATCTTCCTCGCATAGTTTGATATCTTGGAATGACATCTTTTATTGTTCCTGCAAGAAGATGCCCATAGTGAGGTAAGCCTGTTGCAAAAGGAGGACCATCATAGAAAACGAATTCTTTTTCTTTTTTTGAATTTTCAAGACTTTTTTGGAATATTTGCTCTTTTTCCCAAAAATTAAGGATTTCTTTTTCTATCTCCGGAAATGATACTTTAGTGGAAACGTTATTAAATTTCATTTTTTTCTTCATTACCTTTCTTTGATAATTTATCAGATAATCTTGTGAGTTCAGCTATTAATTCATCAGGTGTCTGATATCTATCTTCAGGGCGTTTAGCCATCATTTTCATACATGCGTCAGCAAGTTCTTTATCAATTTCTGGCACAATTTTTCTCGGATCAGGGACCGGATCATTGATAGCTTTCATCATAAGAGCAAGTGGGTTGTCAGCCTTATAGGGGAAATCACCTGTAAGCATATGATAAAGACTTGCTCCTATACTATAAACATCCGACCTAAAATCAGCGTTTGAAAAATCCCTTGCTTGCTCAGGACTCATATACGGTATTGAGCCCAAAACCATATTAACACCAGTAAGATGTAATTCCATGCGAGGTTCATTAATTTTAGCCAAACCAAGATCACTTAGCTTTATATCTCCTTCTGATGTGAGCATTATATTGTCTGGTTTTATATCTCTGTGCACAATGTTGTATTTTTGACCCGCTGAAAGTGCCTCAGCTACAGCAAGAACTATATTTAACGCATCTTCCTGTTTTAGTTTCCCTTGATTCCGGATTAAATCGCCAACAGTACCGCCGTCCATATATTCCATTACAATGTAAAACAACTCATTCTCCTCATTCTTTCCTGCATCCATAACCGCGACGAGATGTGGATGACGTATTTTTGCCGCAATTTTTGCTTCCTGTAAAAAACGTTGGGATATTTTTACAGTATTTTCGTCTTCTTCAGCCTTTGCGGAAATCACCTTAAGGGCCACATTAACGTCAAGTCTCGTATGCCTCGCAAGGTAAACCATTCCCATTCCACCTTTCCCTATTTCAGAAATAACCCTGCAGCCTCCTATCTCCGTTCCAGGTTTAAGAATAACATATGAACCTATATGTGTGGACTTAGACATCATCTCCATTGTCAATTTTGCTGTTTCATCAGTGCTAATTCTTGCAAGTTCTTCTTCCTTTGCCATTTTTCTAAGTTTTGATACGAGAGTATGAGGAACTTCAAGTTCTTTTTTATTTTGTTCTCCTTGTTCCATATCCTCTTTTTCTTTAATTTTAGGCTCAAGTCTTTTCATTACAGGAATATTATCAGGATCCCATTCGTCTTTCCTAACAACAGCCTTAATTTTTGCATATGGAAAACGGAGAGTCCTCGATGTATCTCCATCAGCAATCTCAACAACAACATGTTCTGGTAACGCGTTCACAATCCTTTTTGCTTCAATAGCCTTATCATCAAATACAAAAATAAAAGGACCTCTTTCATTACCTAGTTCATCCGCTGCTATTTTTTTCATATAAGCCTGGGATATCTCAATAACTTCTTCTTCATCTTCTTCTTCGATTTTTATTTTTTGCTCTGGCGCTTCTTCTGGCAATGATTTACTAATTTCTTCATCTTCTTCATCTTCTTCTAATTTCGGAATTAACTTTTCCAGTTTAAACAATATAACAAAAGGGTAAATCCAGGGGACAAATAAACCACCCATAAAGTGAATAAGGCGATTCCTATTTTTTATTTCAGCCACAGTAGCAGCAAAAAAACCGCTACCAAGCCATATGGTAAGAAAAAAACAAATCTTAATAATAGAATACCAATCAGGCGACAATCCAGCCCCCAAAGCCTCTTTAAACTGAGCAATAAAGTGTTCTGCCAAAGAGGTGAACGTTCCAAATAAAAGATCTTTTATCCAGACTAAATAATTCATTATCTTAATTTCTAGTTATTGTAAATGTAAAAATGTAATATAGTTCTTGATTTCCAATTTTCGAACAAGAAAAAAACATAAATTAATCAATTTTTCTATTTAGCCTATTCATTCCATATAAAGATGCGAAAATCAAAGATATCTTTTTTTCAGAGGTAGTTTTTTTCAGAAATCACAGTTTTTGATCATTTTTTCGTATTTCTCACAGGAAGGGCAAAGGGATTGTACCACAGCTTTCCTATCTTCAACTTAGTACTACAACTATGTCTCGATGTCTTGTTGCTACAATACAATGGCTCCTTGAAATATATAGATTAGCTATATTCTGAAAAAAAATACAAAGGATTTTATTTGACAGAATAGAAGGACAAAAAAATGGGGTCTGCCAGGAGGGAGACAGACCCCGTGTCCCATCGGGGGGACATTTGTGGGATGGTGGTGAAAACTTTGTAAATAATTTAATTCAAAAATACAAAAAAACAAATCATTAAAGTTAAAAAAGAAAAATTTTTTTTATAATAAAAAAATCACATTTTTATTATTATAAATCTCTAACGCTTGCCACTTTTCCCTTAATAGCAGAAGCCGCCGCTGAATAAGGAGAAACGAGAATTGTTTTTGAATTTTTTGACCCCATTCGCCCAGGAAAATTCCTATTGGTTGTACTGACGCAGATTTCATCGTTATTGCATCGTCCATATGTATCTACAGGTCCTCCAAGACATGCTGCGCAAGAAGGAGGTGCTGGTTTTTCACAGCCGGCATCATTAAATATTTGCAGCAGTGTTTTACCGTTTATTTTCCTTTCTGATAAAGCTCTTTCAACTTCTACAGTAGCAGGAACGAGGAATGTCGGTACAACTACTTTTCTACCATAAAGAACTTTTGCAGCCATTTCAAAATCACTTATCTTTCCTCCAGTACAACTACCAATGTAAACCCTATCTATCTTGTAATCTTCAATTTCTGAAATTTTCTTTACATTATCAGGAGAAAATGGTAGTGCTGCCACAGGTTCAATATCAGACGCTTTATATTTGTAAACTGAAAGATATTTTGCATCAGGTTCGCTATAAAAAACATCAAATGTTTTATTCGTTCTTGACTTTACATAATCAATTGTTCTCTGATCAGGTGCAATTATTCCATTTTTTGCGCCGGCTTCAATAGCCATGTTACAAATCGTCATTCTCTCTTCAATGGAAATAGAATCAATTGTAGAGCCACAGAATTCCATAGCACAGTAAGTTGCTCCATCTACACCTATATCGCCAATTATCTTGAGGATGATATCCTTTCCTGTTACAAATTCAGGCAAATCACCATCTATTATAAATTTTATTGATGCTGGCACCTTAATTAATAATTTCCCGGTTCCCATAACAAATCCCGCATCTGTATTACCAATACCAGTAGCAAATTCACCAAATGCTCCGTGCGTACAGGTGTGGGAATCTGTCCCAAAAAGGACTTCTCCTGGCCTACAATGACCTTTTTCAGGTAATGTCAAATGACAAACCCCAGAATACCTTTCGGTATCAGGTTCATAAAAATATGGAAGATTTTGTTCTTTCACAAAATCTCTTAAAAAATCAATATTTCTATGAGATTTTTCGTCAGATGTAAAAATATAATGATCCGGAATTATAATAACTTTTTCTCTATCCCAGACTTTTGCGTTCGCCCCAAATTCCCTCTTAAATACACCAATAGTTCCAGGACCACAAACATCATGAGTCATTAATATATCTGCAGAAACCCAGATATTTTCTCCGGGCTCGCACTTTTTCCGTCCAGATGCTTTTGCAAGTATTTTTTCTGTAATTGTCACCTTTTTCTCCCAATTTCAGGCTGGCTAATATACATAATTAATTAGTTTTTTCAATTGGATTTTAATCTTTTTGCGATTTTCGCAATTTGACATCCGAGATCTTTCATATTATCAACGCCTTCATTGTCTTGTTTTACTTCACCTTTTTCTCTTCCTATGCCAAGATTCCAATAAGTTGAACCTACGACTATCATTCCGCTTATCAGGAAAAAGTGATTAATTGTATCAAATGCATGAATAGAGCCAGCTCTTCTAACAGCTATCACCGCCGCTCCAATTTTACCTTTTAGTAAAGACCCTCCCCCTCTGGTTACAAAACCTATTCTATCTATAAGAGCTTTTGTTTCGCTACTAACATCAGCAAAATAAGTTGGAGAACCAATAAGAATTATATCTGATTCAATAGCCTTTCGAAGATAAAAATTTAAATCATCAGATTCAATTGCGCATTTTGGCATCTTTGACTGCCTGCATTTCATACATGCTATGCAACCCCGTATGCTCTTAGCTCCTATATGTAAAAGTTCGGTATTTATTTTTTCTCTCTCAAGTTCTTCTAATACAAGTTTCAAAAGAAATTCCGTATTCCCTCCTTCACGAGGACTCCCATTAAAGGCAACTGCTTTAATCATTGCTCAATCCTCCATTTTATTTGTTGTTAGAACCGCAATAAATATTGATATTTCATATAAAATTACAAGTGGTAATGCCAAAAAAATCTGTGTTAGAGGATCCGGTGGAGTCAGTATCGCAGAAATTATGAAAATAATTACTATTGCATAGCGCCGACTCTTACGCAATGTCTCAATCTCAAGAATTCCACTTTTTATAAGAGCAAGTATTATCAACGGGGTTTGAGCTATTCCTCCACACAAAAGTATCCATATAGAACAAAAACTTATAAAATTACTCAGAAACCATTGGTTTTTCGTCCCTTCAATAGTAAAATCAGAAGCAAAAGATAGAAAAATAGGAATAGAAATATATGCTAAAGTAATACCGATAACAAAAAGTATCCCCGCGAAAATCGCAAACTTGAAGAAGGTTTTTTTTTCTGTAATATGAAGTGCCGGCGAAATAAACTGCCAGATAAAATAAAAACAAACCGGAAATGAAATAATACAGCCAGAAATGAGCCCGGTCTTTAATTTTACCCAAAATGCGTCAAGAGGACCCGTGAGGATTAGGTTCACATTTTGTTCTTCCATTATTTTTCGAGAAGGTGTCAATAAAAATTGAATTATTTCTTCGGAAAAATTAAGGGTTATTATAGAAAAGCATAATATAGTAAAAATAATCTTTAAAAGGACTTTCCTTAGCTCTTCAAGGTGCTCCCATAGAGTCATTTTACTTTGATTATCAATTAGTTCTGTCATAAATTATACCTTCCCATTTGAAATACACAATAAAACATATATCATATACGTTTTTTAATTCAGTTCAATATCAATAACAACAAAAAAGGAGAATAAAAATGAAAAAACTCATTACAGTCATTACCATAGTAATGATGGGAATCGCAATGCTCACTTCAACTACCTTCGCTAAAGAAGGAGGAAATGAAAAGAAATCACAAGGAAATCCCCCCATCT
>ERZ795046.2042-NODE-2042-length-18509-cov-34.226130_pt1 | contig 18509 bp, 13 predicted proteins | sample MGYA00375130_ERZ795046 | MGnify/ENA primary metagenome ERZ795046 (study PRJEB30175, sample SAMN05720202) | activated sludge metagenome | isolation source: anaerobic digester from wastewater treatment plant | place: Japan | collected 2015-05-15 ...
AAGAAAGCTGCCCTGCGTTAAGCATTACAGCAGCTGCAATAATACCTATGATAGCGACCACTACTACCAATTCCAGCAAGCTAAATCCTTTTCTGTTTTTCATTTTTACCATTTCTTTAATCAACCTCCTTTTTAAAAAAATGTGTTAGGAAGGTGAAACAGCCTTCCTAACCACAACATACTTTTAAGGCGTAGGTGGCTCATTTTCATTTGACGCATTTGACGTTTGCAGAGCAGAAGTTGAATCGGAACGCCATACCCACTTACCATTAGAGTCTTTTACATACAGCACCCATGCACGACCATTAGGATCTGTTTTATAGTAGTAGGTTTCCTTTGGATTGTAAGGACTGACCAAGTTTTCTAACGTAGCTGGTTTAACGTACTGAATACCACCTTCAAAACCCGTGATTGTCTTGTTCCCAGTAGCATTAATTGGTCCCTGCCCTGTTAGTTCTTTGTAAAAATTTTCATTAGTAGCTGTTACTGATATAGCTTCTGTTGCAGTGGGGAATGTGCCCCAGTCGCCTCTATACAACTCCAGTGCTGTGGCGAAATTAGAGAAATCTTCTGACACCCTTGCTGTTTTTGAGCGGTCTGTAATACCTGTAAAGTTCGGGATAATAACTGCAGCCAAGATTACGATGATTGCCACCACAAACATAAGTTCAATCAAACTAAACCCTTTACGCATTTTCTTTCCTTCTTTCACCGTCTTCGTTCCTCCATTCTTTTTGTGACTCACTCTTCCCACTACAGACACCTCAACTGGTATTTTACTGCTATATAAAGTATTATAGCACGTTATAGTTAGCAGTGGTGTCCTATATTCTATGCAATACATCTTCTATAGATATTTCTCCACGTTGCACTTTGAGTATAGCATGGTCAATAAGCGTTAAGTGGTTATCTAAAGAGTTTAAGTATTCACGTATTACTTTAGGTTCGCCCTGTTTTATAGCTTCAGATAGATCGGCATCGTTGTATACTACTTCAGCTATAACAGTGCGTCCGTTAGGCGTCATATCGTAGCCTTTATATGTAGTTTCATTTGTTACAGTAGTATCGGGTAGTTTTAACGGATCTTCCAGCCAAAACCTTATCTTTTCTGGTGGGAACCGACTTTCTGCCCCACGTATGCCTATATCAAAGTTATACAGCTTTTTCAATAAGTCTGGGTTTTGTCTTACAAGCTCATCATAAAATGTAAGGCGTGCTATACGTATCTTTGTAACCAGCCTTTGAGAGACCATACCTACAAGGTGATACGCTATCGTGTGTGGGTTAACAACATCGCTTTCTTCTCCAGCAAGCTGTCTAAAACGTTCTACTACTGTTTCTACGTTTTGTGTGTGCATAGTTGTAAGCACGGTATGCCCTGTAATAGCAGCTTGCATAGCTGCTTCTGCGGCAAAGCGGTCTCTTATCTCACCTATAAGAATGATGTCTGGATCCATTCGCATCATGTTCTGCAAAGCTGTTTCCCATGTTATGCCTCTTTGTGGTTGGACACTTATCTGCACCATGTTTTCTTTAATTATTTCAGGTGGATCTTCTATAGAAACAACCTTTTTACCTTCTGTGTTAAACCAGTCAAGTAAAGCATACAGTGTTGTGGTTTTACCACTACCTGTAGGTCCTGTAACAATAATTATACCTTCTCTATCAGCCATTTTCTTAAACAGCTCCAACTGCTCCTGCTCAAACCCTAAGCTTTCCATCTTACGTTCAACATCTTGGTAGAGTATTCTTAAAACAGCTGTAGGGTTCTCATTGTAACCACCACTGAATGTGCCTATAACATTCAATCGTATAGGGTATATCTTACCCATGTAAAAATGTTGCATGGATCCATTTTGTGGTTTTACCAGATCGATGGTATCCAGCTTTGCATCATTGATAAAGGAACGTATTAAAGAAATAATACGCTCTCTTCGTTCCTCATAGTGCGGACGCAAGATACCATTTACACGATAAAGCACAACCCCTTTAGCACCGTGTATTTCTACGTGTATATCTGATGCGTGCATATCAATGGCTTCATTTATCAACGCTTCTTTTAATTTAACTATTTCAGGCTTCTGATAATCTGGTAGCGCTTCTACCTCTAATGTAGCTGTAACAGGCACTGCTTCACTTAAAAAGTGGATGATAAACGAGTTAAGAGCTGTATCAGGCACTCTGATGTATCTGATAGGTATATGTAAATGGTCTTGATGGAAGTTTCTTATCTCCTGCAGTTTATCAGGCATAGAATAAAGTAAATACATAACGTTAGCGGTATCGTTGTAGTAAACAGGGAAAAAGCGTAGTGAACGCATCTTTTCTCTTGCTTCATTTACAGTCTCTTCTCCTATTAGCTTGAGATAATCTTGAAACGATGTGTAAGCTATAGGATCACTGTAAGTTAAGCTTGCAATCTCTTGTTCGCTTAAGTTGTTATTTGTCCCCATCAAAGCGATTGTTCACTCTTTTCTAAGGCATATTTGTATTCTGGCTTGGTAGCTAATGCTTTTAAGTAATACTTCCCATGACACACACTGCAAGCTAAACAGTAAGCACAGCGGTTGATGTTCAGTTCAGGAGCTGCTACAATGTCGCCTACATCTAAGACCCAATACTGACCTTTGGCTAAGAATATACGCTTTTTTTCTTCTGTTGTGTAGTAACCTAAGGGTGTTTTGCGTCCTTCAACCATCAAAGCCCAAGGTTTAGTCCACATTTCCTCATCAGTTGGTAGATAATCTGGATCTTTATGAACAATGATGCGTGCTTTGATAAATTTCAGTATGTCTTCGTTTTTATACAGTGTAATAGGCACTGTAGCCGCAGGCACTTGTGGATAGGTAGGGTCTTTCATAGCTCTACCTTTAGACCAGCCTAAAGCGTAAACTGCTATATTAGCTTCGTCTACAACAATGCTTTGAGCATCTTTTATGATTTCTGGTGTAGCAAACCCGTTGCTTACAGCTTGCTGATAAATATTGTCTTTAATTTCATTCCAGTGCGTTTCCAGTATGTATTTGTAAATGTTTATCTGCTGCACCCACTCGTCTTTTGCACCATCAGAAAGTATAAACTTATAGCTGGTAGCATTGGTTGTTTTATAGTCTACAAGCGTTCCATGCAGTTTACCTTCACTATCTAAGTAAAGATTAAACAAAGCATCTAAGCGTCCCAGTATTTGCATGCCATCTACAGAAGCTTCTAAAGAAAGCTCAGTAATACATCTGGTTTTATCTGCAGCATCTTCAAGCACTTTATGTGCTACGATGCCGTTAAAAGCAGCTATAGCAGACCCTATGTCTACCTCCAGTTCGTCCCAGTGAGCTTCTGTTTCACGCTTAATACACGGTGGAGCAATAAGCGATGTTACGTGTATCTCTTCTGGCTTCCCTGGCGGTCTCAGTGTTTCTTCAACTGCTTTAACCAGCGCTTGATGCATCAGTTCAGTTGACCCCGCTGGTGCTGTTCCAAGGTCTTCTAAGCGTATTCTCATAATACATCTCCTCTTATTATTTTATTACGGAATCGCCTGCATTGGGTGGTTCAGTAAGCCCTTCATCTTCATCTTCTAAAGGAACGCCGTAGTATACAGACGGTTCACGATAAAATCGGTGTTCAGTAGTAAAGAAAATAAGAACTTTTCTTGTTTCAATGTCAAGATAGGTAACATAAAGCATTTCAGCAGTGCCAAGTAACTGCTGCGGAGTAACTTCTATTGCTTCGCCGCTTTGTAGTAAACTGGCTTCTGTAGCAGTAAAGTTGCTGTAGTCTACCGTTACTCCACGTAACCTGACTTCATAAGGTTGTTCTCCCATTTCTTTAGCACTTGCAGTCTCTTGTTCAATGATAACTGTATTACCACTAGAGAGGAATGATCTATAAATTTTCATCTTACCTGCTATAGGCACATACACGTTAAAAGGCACTAACTGTGGATTAAATGGATCAAAGCCTGCATTCACATTTAGTGTCATTACAGACCCAAGATAAGTTGTCATACTATCATGCCAGTTGCTTAAATCCTCCATAAATATCCCTGTTTCTTTTGTGTAGTAATAGTTCGTATCAGTTGAAGTGGTAGTAAAACTTATTGGATATTTCTTAGGATTCATTGCGTAAAGATCTTTGCTCCTACTTTTATATTTTTCATAAGCAACTATTGGATCGTAGTAGTAACCCAAATGACGTAAGAAGGTAAAATCTCCTATGCTCATATCTTCGCCTATGCTTAGTTCCTGCTTAAACAGTTTTCCATAAGGCATATAAGACTGCACAAACAAGTTTTTAGCATTCTGTGTTCTTTCATCTGTAGCTGTAAGCACATTTCTTAGTATGTAAATCCCCACATTGTTTCCGTCAAAAGCTTTCTTAATATTCTGTAGTTCTATAGGTGGAATCTCTTCTCCAAAATCTGTTGTAGTAGTGTCAGTATATGCCGTTTTTAGTCCTATGTTAGCTACAGCCACTGCCTTTGTCTTTCTAAGTTTTTCTTGAAACTCATTAGATAACTTTTTAATTAAATCTGGGTATCCCTTAATAGTATCTATGCCTTGGTTTATTTTTCCCAATCCTGCATTAAAAGCGTTCAGCGATGCTTGATACTCGCCTTCACAGCAACTGCCTGCAACGCATATATTCATAATGCAGACACCACCTGAAGGCGGTGTAAGCTGGTTAGCAAAAGTTTGGTATTCTTTTGTGGCTTCATCAAGTAGTTTATCAAGTAGTTTAGTAAGTGTTCCTTCTTGTTCTGGTGTTACTTTGTAATCGCCTATGATGTCCAATAGCCTCTTATACTGTTTTTCTATTTCAGAGACTATGGTTTTATGTTTACCCCACATTTGTTGCACATCTCGTGCAAACCGCCCTACATCGTCTGCTTTGCCTTCTTCTAAAGGATCTATGTTAGTAATGTCTTTTAGCTGTGTAAACTGCTCTTTTACCTTTTTCTGCACATCTTCTACGGTTTTTCTCTGTTCCTCAAGTTGCTTTTTATACTCATTAGACATTGCTTGCAGTTCAGCACTAAGCTGAGCATTATCATTTCGTGTAACTTTGCAAGAACAGTCTTCTGAGCAAACTTGATTTTCACCTTCGCCTTCACAGTGCTGGGTGCAGACACAACTAAAGCTTTTACCCGATTCTGCAGCTGCTTGCTGTGCTCCTGCAGTCATAGAATCGATCTGTTTTTCTGCATCGTTTATTTTGTCTAAAGCGTCTTTGATTTTAAGATCAAACTCTTTCACTGCGTCATCGACTACTTTACCAAAACCTTCTTGTATTTTGTTTCCTAAAAGCAACTGGAACTCTTCACTTTTTACCAGTTTGTTGTATTCACCAAGTAGTTTTTCATAAGTTAGATTATTCGGCACACTGATGCCAGTCTGTTTACGTATATAAGCTTCTTCTACAGCATCACGCAAAAGCTCATATTCTTTTAACTTATCGCCTACTTTTGACCAGTAATTGTCATAAAATACTGTAGGTATGGTTGTTGTTTCTATTTTTACATCCATCTGGTTAATAGCATTGCCATAATCTCCTTGCACTGTGCGTATAACGTTGCTACCGCATTTTTCTTCTTTCTTTACAGCAAGGAAGATATCTTCTAATGGTTCTTTCCATAAACCAGCCCCTTGCGGTATGTTGTATGTTGTGCTACTGGTTTCATCGTAAAAAGTAGGAAAATCAAACTCTAAAAAATACGCAGAAAGCAAAGAAATAAACGTCATCGGATCGGTATTTTGTATGTATGTTAATTCTCCTGGATTGTGTGCCACAAACATTAGTCCATCGGCTTTTTCTTCTAAACTTGGATTGTTTATTTTATATACACTATCTGGTATTTTGTAGCTGGTATCATAAACAAACTGATAGTAAGTGCTGATAGCGTCAGCTGGGAACTTAGAGTAGTAAACGTAAGTTTCATTTAAGGGCACTTCAGGCGACAAATGCGTAGTGCCACCATGAACTAATACAGGAATAAGCGCCCCTATAAGAGCTGCAATTAAAATCACTGGAACAATTACAGGCGCTCCAGCTGCAACTATACTTGCTACTGCTTCTGCTGTAGCCTTTATTATGGTAATTACTATTTTTACAACTACCTTTACAACTACCTTAGTTGCTTTTACTGCGGCTTTAGATGCCTTAGCTGTGGTTTTTACTGCGGCTTTAGATGCCTTAACTGTGGTTTTTACTGCGGCTTTAGATGCCTTAACTGTGGTTTTTACTGCGGCTTTAGATGCCTCAGCTGTGATTTTTACGGTTTTAACTGTTTTATTAATATTTTCAGGGGCGTAGATAATCATCTGTTTTACTCTGTTAGAATGCACATCTACGCTTTCTGCTATAGCACTTTGACTCCTTGTAGAAGTATCTTGTGCAATCATCTCTTTTACAGTTTTAACTGACTGCTTAGCCATGCTTTTAACAGAGAACATTGTTGCAGCTTTGCCAGCATCAGTGAACTTCTTAGATATGCTACGAGTGTCCTTTACTGCTATGTTTTGTGTTTTATTGTCTATCTTTACATTAGCCAGTATGCTACTTTTTATTACTTCACCTGTTTTTTGAGCTTGTTCCTTAGATAGGCTTAATACCTCAGGCGAGTGTTCCTTCAAGCGTGCCTCAAAGTCGCTGATTATTGTTTGCACATCGGCATTGCTTTCTGCTCCAAAGTATTTCTTATGAACAGTTATAATTTCTTCTGTTAAGTCAGGATCTATGGTAACTTCTTTACCATAACGCACCATAACATCTACAGCGGCTACAGAGCTCAAATACTTTTGATACAGCGGCAGCATGTCGTGTAGGTATTCCTTTTCTGCAAGCCTGCTAAGCGACTGCATTATTTGACTGTCAGATACTTCTACATTGAGCAGACCTAAATCGCCTGCATTGGGTGGTTTAGTAGGCACACCAGTAAGGAAGCTGTTATCTATAAGCTTTAACTGTTCATTTAGTTCCTTAGCTCTTTCTTTTGCTTCCTTATGACGCTTGTAAACTGTTTGAATGCCCTTTGCTGTGTATGCAGCAGCTAATTTGCCTGCTGTAAGCGTTGCATGAGTAGCAGTTTTACGATGCTCATCGCCTACTTTCTCTGTGTAGTAAACTATAGGCTCGGCATTAGGGTTGTTCTTGACATCAGCATTACTTGACTTGGGAGCACTGCCAAGGACTGTTTCACTGCTTAGTGGGTTTTTCTTTATCGGTGCCTTGCTACTACCTGTAGAAGGTGTTTTCTTAGAAACATCAATTGTTTGTGCAACAATGTAAATAGTTTTTTCTGGTTTAGGCTTACCTGTCAGCTCAAAGTATTTGTTTAATGCATTAGTTACTGACCCATTGCCATAGTATTTCTGATGCAACTGAGAAAGCTGCTGAGCAGTTGTCTGTAGCTCATTTAATGTATATGTGGTTCGGTTTGTAGAAGCTTTCTTTGCTAATGCTACAAACTTGTCTGCTACAGGTTCAGCTTCTCTGATAAAGTTAGCATCATTTACATTCATGGCATATAACCTTCTTTATGTTTCTCCTACCTTAGTAGTGATAAGCTTGTAAATCTCACTCGTTTGTGGGAACTTATCATAAAATGGTATCCAGCGATGGTTAATACCCAGTAAGCCTTGCCCTGCCGAGGATCCGCTGATATACCGCATTTCCTGATCGGATAGCTTAAGCACGTTTTTAAGCAAGTCTCTATCTGATGGTGCTTGGTTAAACAGAATAAGAAATTCTGTAGAGTTTGCAAGCATGGTGCGTGCTAAATCGGAACGCAGTAAGTCTTCTACGTTCTGGGTTATACCTGTTATAATACCGCCCCATTTACGTGAACGCTTAAACAAGGTAAACAAGAAGTTCTCAGAATACTCATTCTGGAACAGCAGGTAAATCTCATCGATGTAAATCCACGTTCTCTTGTTTTTCTCTCTGTTCATTGCCATTCTGTTCCATATCTGATCCAGCACTACAAGCATGCCCAGTGTTTTGATTTCTGAGCTTAAGTCTTTTATGTCAAACACAACAAACCTGTTGTTGATATTTACATTAGTTGGTTTAGCAAATAAAGAGAAGCTACCTGTGGTATACAGCTCTAAGGTAAGTAGTATGTCTGAAGCTTCTCTGTATTCTTCTGATGTAGGTGGAAGCCCACGCATGGAGTTTTTCAGTTCATTGTAAAAGTCCAGTAGCGTTGGATAGTAGTCTTCACGCCTGCCGTTTTGTTGCACACGTTCTAATTCTTTCTTTTGATAAACCACTCTAAGCGTTCTATCTATGATGGACTTTTTCTTACCTGATAAGTCACCACCAAACATGGTGCTTATTAGAGACTGTAAAAAGCCAGACTTCAGCGTTACAGGATCGCCTTCACCTGCTTCATAGCCTTCTGCCATATCCAATGGGTTAAGGAATGTGTTCGTAGCAGGAGAAATAACTACATCAGTGCCACCTAATGCTTCACACAGTGCTTTGTATTCACGTTCAGGATCGATAACAAGCACTTCATCGTTGGTGCCGAGCACCACAGACGTTATTTCTTTCTTAGCCATAAAAGATTTACCAGATCCAGGCGTTCCCAAGATGAAGCCGTTAGGGTCTTTAGTAGACTCTAAGCGGTTGATAATGAGAGGCACTTGTGTAATAGCATTGATGCCGTAGTAAAAACCACCAGATTCAAGAAAATCCATTGAAGTGAAAGGTATGAGTATAGCAGTAGCCGATGTGTTAAGCAAACGTTCCACTGTTTCTACAGGTAGAAAGTTGCGACCTAAGGGCAGTATGGAGTTTAAGCTTTCAACAGGGAAGAAAGGCACTACATCAAAGTTTGCACCGTTTTTACGTGCGATGCCCTTTATTTCTGCTATGTTGTTTTTTAAGTCCTCTGCGTTTTTACCAAACACTGCTACAGCTACAGTAACTAAAAATAAGCGCTGTCCTTTAGTGCGCAGATCTTCAAGCAGTGTTTCCGCTTCTAAAATGTTCTGCTTTAAGTTAAACGGCACTACTACATCGCCAAGCCCTGGGTTTTTACGCTGTATTTCGTATACTTCTGTGTTCATTGCAGTAAGCTTTTTCTGAACCATCTTAATAGCCTCTGCTTGTTCAATACTTCTAAAGAAGACACTTGTTACAGTGCTGAACTGCTGCATGCTCAGTTCAGATACCAGCGTATCCATTATTGTGGGCGGGTAGTCACGCATGACTAAAACAGACATATACATAGGATCTACATCGCCTGTATAAAGCTCTATCTTAGAAGCACCAAGCTTAGCCCCCATAGGAGCAATAACATCCTTTTGACGGTGCATTATATCTTTTTTATCGTAATTAAACTCTTCATGCGGACGCAGTATGCTGTGCATCAATGCAAGCACCTCAACTTCATTGTCCAGCAATTCTGGGTAGGCATTTAAGTTGCTCAAGCTACCTTTAATGTAGTTGGTCAACCTATCTAAAACAGAACGTGCTGCTTCGTAGTTTTCAGCTGGGTATGAAAAGACGATGTATTTTTCTCTTTGGAATGTTGTCTTATTGACAAACAGATTGTTCATCAGCACGTCATTGTAATCTTCACGATACTTGTCGTTTGTATCACCACGAGGACGCAATAAAACAGTCTTAAGCACATCTGTTTTGTCTACTTCTTTGTTTAATATGAGTATTTGCACCATTACAGCAGGGTCAAAGAATGTTATCAGTTCAGAATACTTTGCAAATATTTCTACCTGTTCATCCTGAGATGCTATCTGATAGTTGATATCAGAAAACTTAATAATACGTGCGTAGCGTTTAAGCGTCCTACCACCTCTACCACGGTCTTTTTTACTGGTAGAAGCATCAGCTAACTCAACAGTCCCATCTTCAAAAATCTTGTTAAAAGCAAGCAGATTTTGGACTGCTTTATGCTGTGACTGCTTAAGCTTCTGTTCCTGTTTTGACTGCTTCTTCGTGCGTGGTTTCTGTTCCTTCTTGCTCCAAACTGCCATTGCCTACCTCCTCGTCTAACAAATATTGGTATAAATCAAAGGTTTTGATAAATGTGTAAGTCTTAGGCTGCTTAATAAATTTAAACAAAGGATAAAGTCTGGAAGTAATATTGCTAAATCCTAAAAAAGCTACTGTAATAGCCACGTAAGCAACAGAGTCAATGTTTTTAGTAATAAAATAAGCTACTAAAGAAGCGCCTACAGTAACCGCCATTACTCCAAGCTGTTTAGTTGATAAGCCTAAGAACATTCTATCTTCATGTTTACGTATATCCTGCGGCACTTTGACTTCCAGCATTACCTAATCAACTCCTTTGATAAGTTAAAGCCTTCTTCAGCAGCTGCTAATATACCCGCAGACACTATTCCTACCCCGATCACGATTTTACTGAATGAATAATTACTATCCTTAAAAAGAGCATCTAACAACGCGGAGCTTAAAATAAGCGTTAACTGTATAGATAAAATAACAAAAGCTCCTTGAAGTGCAGAACCAAGGAGGCCTTTTATCATTCCTTTACCAATATCCTGATAATCCTCAGAAGCAAAACTGGCGATACCAACAGGTATGGCAATTGCATAACCTATTAAACGTATACCTATAGAAATGCCTATGGCTGCTATCTTACCCATAGAATACATACCCATAAAAAAGCTTAGAGCACACAATGTAGTGAAAATCAGTTCAGAAAAGAAATGCATGCCTGATATAGATCGAGCCATTTCTACAGAAATTTTGGTGGCATTAAATCCAGTAGTAGCTGTAGTTCCACCTGTACCTGTTAAAGTTATTGAACTTGTTAAAGTTATTGAACTTGCTGTTACCGTTGATAGTGTTGAACTTGCAATATTTGCTGTAAGACCTGTCATCGCTTGAAGAAAAGAAGGTGTAAGAAAAATTAATGGTAGTGCTAAACGTATGATAAGTTGTATAGGAATACCAAAAGAACTTAAGTCGCTACCACCCATATTGCTGATACGTTTATACTGGTTAGCAATTTCGTGCATAGCGAAATAGACATAAAGTCCATAAGCTATAGAACTTAATACACCTATTGTAACTCCAAATATGCTACTTGTTCCAGAAAGCGCTGCACCTACAAGATTGATTGCATAACTTGTTAGCTCTGCTATGTTCATCATTATTGTAATAAGGACATAAATTAAGTAAATACCAAACTGCGATACAACTCCTACTTTAACACCATTGTCTTTTAGTAATTGTTTAAATCCACTAAGATCTTTAGCTCCTTTAACGTTGGGGGCAACAGGATTGAAAGAACTTTCTGGGATAGTATATCCAAGGTTACCTAAAGTAAGCAGTAGAGCTCCTATAGCTATGCCCGTTCCTAAAATCCAAGTTCCACGAGTTACATTGTCTGGTCTGTCATCATACCAACCCATAAGCATAATGACACCACCAAAGACAATAAGAATTACACTTATCATGTTGCCTATGCTTTGGAAAATGCTTATCATATGCTATCTATCACTCTCTCCTACTGGGAGCCCTACTGCTCTATAACTCCTAAAGCGCAGAAGAGAAAAAGGTTTGGATTATAACTCCTAAAGCGAAAATCCCACCACCAACAGCGAGTGTTCTAAAGCCTCTTGCAGCATCATCTGGACGTTCCTGATACCAACCCATAAGTGCTGTAAAACCACCAAACAGTATTAAGCCTCCGCCAACAAGATACAGCATCCATTGAAGTAAATCAACAATGGTGCTAACCATGCCTTTTGCTTCTTGTGGTATTGTCGCAGTTTCAGGTGCAGCCGCTACTGGAATAGCGATACTTAGTCCTACTACAATAGCCAATACAAGTAGCGCTTTGAGTAGCTTTCCATTCTTTACCTTCTTAACACTTTTCATTTTTTCGTTCACTATATGTGCACCTCCTTAAGGTTTATAAACCCATTAAAAACCCTACAGTTATAAGCATGATACCGTATACAATGATGGCATACGGTAAATACTTCTTGTTGCTTCCATGTGGTAGTTTCCTACTTTCTGCCTTTGCCATTCCCACATTTATCACCTCCTGTTTTACCGCTTTCCAGTAAAGAAAGGACAGATTGCTTTGGAATGAGTATTTTCTTCTTACTTATCTTTTTTGCATTTAGTTTGCCATTTTCTATCCAGCGGTAGATAGTGGGCTTTTCTACTCGTAACAGAGCTGCCACTTCTTTTACAGTCATGAAGTGTTCATCAGCAATGTCATACAATCTTCCTGCACCTCCTATCTTATACATACATCTATTATAATACAACAAAGCTGATAAAACAACTTAATAGGTAATAATATCTACTATACAGCTTCTTCTGTTAGCTTGCTTTTCATTAAGGTGCGAAGAGAGTCTCTGTTAAAAGCGTAGTATTCTGCCTGTTCTTTGGTTATCTTGTGGGCAGCGACTAAATCTATGAGCGCTTCTTCCATGGTTTGCATGCCTTTATTTCTACCTGCAAGCATAGCGTTTGGTATTTCCTGTGTTCTGCCATCTCTTATTAGACTACGTATAGCAGAATCAGCTATCAATACCTCAGCTGCCAGCACCATGCCTTTACCATCTGCTGTAGGTATAAGTTGCTGAGAAATAATAGCAAGTAAAACACTTGCCAGTTGTGATTTAACTTGGTTTTGCTGATAAGGAGGAAACACATCCACAATACGATCTATGGACTGTGCTGCTGAGTTAGTATGTAGCGTTGCAAATACCAAATGCCCCGTTTCGGCTGCTGTTAAGGTAGTTGCTATGGTTTCATAGTCACGCATCTCACCTACAAAGATAACATCTGGGTCTTCACGCAAAACACTTCTTAATGCGTTAGGAAAAGAGTAGGTATCAGAGCCTACTTCTCTTTGCATGATAAACGACTTCCCACGTGGGAATACATACTCTATAGGGTCTTCTATGGTAATAATGTGGTATTTTTTAGTCTTATTCAGCTCGTTGATAAGCGATGCTATGGTTGTAGACTTGCCTTGCCCTGTAGGACCTGTAACAAGTATCAAACCACGAGGGCTGTTAATCAAATCTAAAGCAATACGTGGCACACCTAAAGCTTGTGGAGTAGGCACTTCAAATGGTATACGTCTTATAGCTATAGCTACGCTACCGCTTTGATAAAAAGCATTTGTTCTAAAACGTCCCAGTTCTGGTATACCGTAAGAAAAATCGTGCTCCAGCTTCTGTTCAAACAGCGTGCGTTGTGCATCATTCATTATGGTAAACAGCATGCGTTTAATATCTTCAGCATTAAGTGGTTCAAGGTTAGGTATCTCTACAAGTTCTTTTCTAACACGGAATATAGGTGCATAGTTTACAGCTAAGTGCAGATCAGTAGCATCTAATTTCTTCATCATTAAAAATAAATCCACAATGTCTACTTTAGGCATTCACCAAGCCTCCTATCTTTTGTTTCTTTCTTTGTTTACCTTTTTCTGCTACTTTTTCTACTTCCTTTTCCTCTATGCCAAAGAATGACTTAAACCTTAAGTTAGGTATAGCATCCATGTTGAAAGCTTTTTTGTTTACTTCTGCTAAGTCTGCATAGTTTATATGCTCTTTTATGTCAAACTTCTTACTCTTAAAAGGAGGTAAACCACGTATAGTTAATACGCATTCTTCGTTACTCATCACTGATAGCTCTTCAGGACGCATCAGTTCTCTACCTAAAGGTTTGTAGCTTTGGCTGGTATTGCCTGACTTGCCTCTGCTGTAAGACTTATCATCTTCAATGATAGTTGTCTTACCCATACGTTCAGAAATGTATTTCAGAGTGCCTTCTTCCTGTCCACCTAAGAACAGTATGCTGTCAACGTTTCCAGGTATTGCTTCCCAACCTTCTTGTCCTTTGTCGGTATACATACCTTTAAGCTGTGATAATGCCTGCACTATGATGCTTGCTGAGATGTTTCTACTACGCATTGTAGCAAGATATTTCTCAAATTCTGGTATACGTCCTATGTTAGGAAACTCATCAAGCATAAATCTAACGTGAACTGGTAGTGCTCCGTTGTATTTGTAGTCAGCTATGTAATACAGTGTTGCAAACAGCTGTGTATAAACCATGGCAGCTATAAAGTTAAAGTCTGTCTTACTATCAGGCACTATAAGAAATAAAGCTGTTTTCTTTTCACCAATAGATGGGAAGTCAATGGTATCTTCACGCATAAGCCATTGTATGCTTTGTATGTTCCAAGGTGCTAAACGCACGCCTGCTGTAACAAGTATAGAACTGCGTGTTTTACCTTTTGCTAAGTTGAATATGTCAAACTGTTTTTTAGCAAAAGAAGTATCAGGCAAGCGTGCGAACAGTTTGTCAATATCAGATTCTTCATCGCCTGAGCCATAGTCGTCCCCACCCTTGAGTTTAGTTAACATGTCCAGCACTACTCCGATATGCTGATCTTCTGGAGGCAAATAGTAGTGCACGTAAGCAAACAAAGCCATCAGCAGTGCTGTTTCTGCTTTTTCCCAGAATGGGTCGTTTATCTGTGCGTTAGGTGGTGTAGTAGATTTTATGATTACTTGTATAAGGTTAAGTATGTCATCTTCTTTTCTAATATATCTAAACGGGTTATACCTGACAGAAGATTTTAAAGGTTCGTTCAAGTTGAATACTCTTACATCGTAGCCGTTAGCTTCAAGCATGTTACCTGTGTTGCGTAACAGTTCACCTTTCGGGTCGGTAATGACATAACTGCTGTGCATCTGCATAACATTAGGCGTAACAAAATAACGTGTCTTACCTGAACCAGTGCCACCTATGACAAGTATGTTTGCAGTTCTGTAGTATTCAGGCTTAGCAACTTCCTTTCTATCTATAGAAAGACCTTCTGTTTTTGTTAAAATAACGTTCTTTCTGTTGTAAAAGTAAGGCTTGCCTGGAGGCGGTTTAGCGATGTAGTTAGCTATGTCTTGTGCAGTGCCAAAGCGTGCAGAACCTTGCTCCACGCCTTTGTAAGGATGCCTATTGGCAAATAAAGCGAACTGAACAAGCACGGCAAAAACAAACAAGCCTGCAAGACCAGAAGCAAGCAGTGCCGAACGGTTGTAGACAAACCATGGAGGTTGTATCACTCGCTGAAGTATACGATTTATGTAAGAACTATCTGTAAAAAGTGCAGTAATAATTTGTTCAAAACTGGTTAATCCTTCAGAAGCAAAAAATGCTATGGCTACTTGGAATATCCTGTATAGGACAACTGTAGCAAGTAAGCTAAACACAAAATACAAGGCAACTGTCTGCTTAAACCCCATGTGAGACATGGTTTTACCATCGCCAACGATGCGTTTCGGTCTTTTAGGCACGTGCTATTCTTTTGCCTCCTTTACTGTTATTTTCTCTTAAAAAACTTATTAGGATCTTCTTTGTGAACACTTTTTTCTTCCTTGTCTTGTTCTTCTTCCTCTTCTTCCTCTTCTTCCTCCAGCAAGCCGTCCAAGAGCCTTAGCACATCAACATCAATATGTGACTCGCTTGCGTTTTCGTCCTGGACGGCTGGTTCGAAAGGGGACCCCTGTAAACCTCCTTGCAAAGGTCCACCGAGACCGCCTAAACCTAAGTTATCATAATCTTCGTCACGTTCGCTTTCTTCGATTATTCTTCTGATACGTTCTTCTAAAGAAGGACGCTTTGAAGCAGGATCCTCTCTGTTAATCTGCACAATAACGTTATCTATAGCTTTAGCAAACTTTTCTTTTATCTCAGCTTCTGTTAAAGCTTGATCTTTTATGTCAAGCTTTACAGATAATCCTACTTTTTCCTGTTCCAAATCCATAAAAGCTATAAAGTCCATGCCCTCTGCCTTAAACAGTGTGCGCAGTGTAACTACAGCTTCGTTGTCAAATGCTCCAGCATAAGGTGCTAAAGAAAGGATCTCGTTCCACAAAGCGTCATCTCTGTGGAATGTGTGCATCATACCGTCTTTAAGAAACTCTATGGTAGCATCACGTAAACCCTGCACAAACAAACGCTGTCTGCGGAAAAATATTGTATCGCTGTCTTCTATAGGTTCAATTTCGTCTGGGAATGGTTGCGGATTGTGTAGTCCTGGAACTGGGACTATTACAACATAAAAAGCATTGTCGTTGTTAATCAGGTATCCTTTGCTGATGACTTGTTCTTCTCTCTCTGATATAGCCATCTTTACCTAATCCTTTCCATATCTGAAAATCTACTAAGTTCACCCTTTTTAACAGTCTTTGGCGATTTCTTAAGTGTTGAAAGCTCTTTTTGGATTGCCTTTTTAAAATGATCTGTTAATTTGGGGTAACCCGTCATCAGTTGTTTGTTAGTTAAGGTAGCTAAAACCGATGCGATACCTACTGCGATTGCTTTTTGTTTGTCTTTTTCACTGCCTTTTGCCTTAGCTATTGCTTTTTGACTTCCCTTTATTGCTTTGCTAATTGCCTCATACACAGAATGGTAAGGGTTAGCCAAAACCTTATTTTGACTTAAGATGTTTAGTGCATAAGCTACTTGTGGTTCAGTAGCATTTTCTTCTAATAAATCCAAGGTTTGTTTATGATAGAAATTCATATCGGTAACTTTACTTAAGTTGTAACTTGTAGCAATCTGGGATGCAAAATCTTCTGAAAGAAAAGCGATCTTTTCCTTGATGCTCTGCTGTTCGTCTTTAGACATGGAATCAAAAGGAACAGTGCTTTCTAAAAGCAACTCTCGTTTTAACCTTTTTTCTACAGCAGCTAAAAAGCCTCTTGAAGAAACAAGCTCTACATAATTTATAGGAGACGACGGATCATCGTAGTCAATCAAACCTTTGTCTTTAATCTTTTTTGCCGTTTCTTCACGTAAAGCCTGCAAATCAATATTAGGATCTTTTACAATAGCTAAAGCATGCTCCATAAGTAAATCCTTAAGTTGCAGTTTTTTAATTTCTGTCATGTCAGATAACTGTTTATACTGGTCTGGAGTAAGCAATAACGCATTGCGTATTACTGGGTAGCTTTCTAAAACTTGAATAAAATGTTCAAGCTGTTCTTTGCTTTTACCTGTATAAGCAATTACCCAAGATTTTTCTCCGTTCATTGCTGGAACTTCCTGCATAATAACATCTATGCCAGCTTTTTTAGCTATTTTTCTTATCAGCTTGTTCACTTCTCTGTTCATCTTAATAACAGCAGAATCTACTACTTTGTCTTTTTCTAAAGCTATAATAGAAGCTTTTGTCACTGCGTCCATAGGACTGTCTTTGCCAAGCTCAATAATTTGTGGTCGGTTTTTCCAGTAGATAATTCCATCTTTTACGCCATAATAAATAATCAATATCAAAGCTCCGATAGTTCCTTTTGCCTGTTGTTCTAACCACTTTCTAAACAGATTCCACACTCTTTCCTGTTCCTGTGCTACCTTTTCCGATGCACTAATCATGGCTTCGCCTGCCATTTTTCACACACCTCCTTAATTTGTTTATCTTTCATAATCGTCATAATCTCTTGCTTTCCTACTACCATAACCTTGTAAAGCAAGACGGTTTTGATACAGTGCACTTAATACCTTAAAAATCTGTTTTTCTGTGTAGTTATCCTTTATCACGTTAAAACTGCTGTATTTAGCGGGGTTATCTGAGTTAGAAAGGATAACAATAACTTTGTTTTTGTCTACCATGGACAACAAATCAACTTTTTGACTGTCCATTAAAACAAACTCAGCAAAGTCTGAAGAACTGGTATTAGAAATAGAGGCGAGCCGAGGATTAGAAGAATCCACATAAATTCTAAATTCTTCACGTAACCTCGGCTCTCTTTCTGCTTCGTAGTTTATCTGTTGGTAATCTTCTTGAACGATAAGTCTTGCACGTTCTCGTTCAACTTCCACTTTCCTACTCGACAGCACCGCTCCTGTTTGAATAGGGGCTTGTTTTAACTGCTGTTCAAGAGCAGAAAGCTTTTGGTTGTATAAAACAAGGTCTTGTTCTAAACTGGATATTTTACTTACATTATCTGCAGTAGCGTTAAATACTTCCTGCAGTTTGTAAACTACTAACTGTAAAAGTTTGATAACCGTTTCTTCATTTCTCACATCCGCTCACTCCTCCTCTATACGCATATTTTACCACTTATTGTACTAACCTCCCCAATTGCTTGTCTGGTTCTGGTTTTCCAATATACGCTGACGCTCTTCTTCAGTTAAATCATCTCCAAAGCCCTGCAAATCAGGATCTACAGGTATTTCAGGTTCTGCTACTGCTTCTTCACCTGCGCCGATTTCTTCTGTGTTTTCTTCTTTTACTTCTGTTTCTTCTATTGTAGCACTTAATGGATTAAGTTCTGCTACTGATGCATCGAAATGCACCTCTGCTTCCTGCACCTGTTCAGCATGCTGTTTCCATTCATCGGACTCTAAGATAGCATTCTTTACCCACTGCACAGGCAGGTTATCTATGTCTTCTATGGCTTCTTCAATGCTGTAGGTATAAACCCTAAAGTTGGTTTCAAAGCGTTCACCATGCGCATCAGCAAAGTGTGTTATACGTGTGCCAACAG
>ERZ795046.2044-NODE-2044-length-18498-cov-6.410454_pt1 | contig 18498 bp, 15 predicted proteins | sample MGYA00375130_ERZ795046 | MGnify/ENA primary metagenome ERZ795046 (study PRJEB30175, sample SAMN05720202) | activated sludge metagenome | isolation source: anaerobic digester from wastewater treatment plant | place: Japan | collected 2015-05-15 ...
GGTTTTCCCCAAGGTCAATTCTGACTCTGTTAACAGGATGTTTTTCGAGCAGACGACAGGAGTTCTCGATAATTCTTACAGGAGTCCTTAATACCCCATCTTGAGGAAGAAATGTTTTATAATCAAGGCCTATTATTTGAAATGGAAACTTCCAGTTTGTATATGGATATTTGCCTGCAAATTTTGCAAGAATTTGCCCTGGTCCAACCACATCAAATTCAAAATAATCAAAGGTCCCTTGAATTTCCTTTGCAAGTATTTCTGTTTCGTGTTCCGAAATATCTGCATTTCCAACAGTTCTGGTGCCATCAACGGTCATAAAATCAGCGAGGAAATAAGTGTGCTCGGCATCTAATGCGATGCCCTTTGAGATTGCTCTGATTACACTCAGACCAGGCAATTTTTTTTCAGAATACTGAAAAAAATTTAAATAATGCAGTTCAGGAACAGGATTGATAAAATTTTTTATCCAGCAGCCCTGACTTTGCATCTGACGAAAGTTTTCAGAGCTACATTTTTCTATCGGCAGACCGTAAATTTTATGTTTCTGAAAGAGTGAGTAGCCTGAATTGAAAGAGAGAAATACAAACATCATTTGAGTTTGTCAAAAAGATGAGTAATGTTTCTGAGATACCATTTAAGGTCAAAACATTGACGAATCTCTTGTTCAGTAAGATGGCTTCTAACTTCAGCGTCCTGAAGAAGCAGGGACATCAGTTCTATTTTTTCTTTTTTGCTTTTCAACGCATTTTTTTGAACAATTTCGTACGCCTGTTTTCTTGCAAGGCCCTTATCGCACAAAAGCAACAAAATTCTCTGTGAAAAAATCAAACCATGGGTAAGATTCAGATTTTTCTCCATTGATTCGGGAAATACTTCAATCTCAGAGATTATCTTGTTGGTTAAACTGATAATGTAATCAAGAAGAATCGTGGATTCAGGTAAAATGATGCGTTCTGCTGAAGAGTGACTGATATCTCTTTCATGCCACAATGCAACATTTTCCATTGCGACAGACACATTATTTTTTATGATTCTTGCAAGACCGCAAATTCTTTCACAGAGAATAGGATTTCTTTTATGTGGCATCGCAGAAGACCCCTTCTGCCCTTTTCCAAAAGGTTCTGCGACTTCGTCTATTTCTGTTTGCTGAAGCAACCTTATCTGCAATGCGATTTTTTCAAGGGAGCATGCAATTACTCCCATGGTTGAAATGTAGCAAGCATATCTGTCTCTTGAAATAATCTGGGTTGAAAAAATTTCAGGTTCCAATCCGAGTTTCTTGCAGGCGAGTTTTTCGACGTCTCCATTGATATTCGAATATGTACCAACAGCCCCAGAAATTTTTCCGACACTTATTTCTTTTAATGCCGCCCTCAATCTTTCGATATTTCTTTTGGTTTCGAAAAACCATCCGGCGATTTTAAACCCGAAGGTAATCGGTTCTGCATGAATGCCATGTGTTCTTCCAATTTGAACCAGGTCTTTATAATGAAGTGCCTTCTGTCTTAGTGTTTCAGAAAATTGTTCCAGGTCGCGAAGCAAGATTCTTGTCGCTTTAATAAGTAATAAGTTGGTAGCAGTATCAACAAGGTCAGAAGATGTCATGCCGTAATGAAAATATCTGCTTGCTTCTCCTATTGTTTCACCTATTTGTTCAACAAATGCAATGATGTCATGGTTGGTTTGTTTTTCAATTTCTTCAATTCTTTTTATGTCAATTTTCGCATGTTTTTTTATATGCTGAGCAACAGAAGAAGAAATTACACCAAGTTCTTGATATGCTTCAATGACAGCAAGTTCAACTTCCAGGTAGGTTGAAAACCTGGTTTCATCTGACCAGATATCTCCAATTTCTTTTCTCGTATATCTTGGAATCATACGTATATTTTATGTTATGGGGCAAAAACAGTCAACAATAATCCTTTGCGTTTATGGTAGAATTATTATCTATGAAAACAAAAGCAATAGGACTGGTTTCTGGCGGACTGGATTCAATGATTGCAACGAAATTGATGATTGACCAGGGAATAGAGGTTATCCCGGTTAAATTTACTTCTCCTTTTTTTCATTCAGAAGACATAAAAAAAGAACCGATTGATTTTCTCGGATTGAAATTAAGATTGATACAGGTTGGGGAGGAATATTTGTCTATTATAAGGAATCCAGAGTTTGGATATGGTGCAGGGCTTAATCCCTGCGTGGATTGCAAAATTTATATGTTGAAAGAGGCAGGAAAAATAATGAAAGAAACAGGAGCGTCTTTCGTTTTTACCGGTGAGGTGTTAAATCAGAGACCGTTTTCGCAGAAAAAAATATTTTTTGAGTTGGTGAACAGGGAAACGTTATTGAAGGGAAGAATTTTGAGACCTCTTTCTGCACAATTGCTTGAGCCGACTGAACCTGAGCTTGCTGGCTTCGTTGATAGGTCAAAACTTCTTGCGATATCCGGAAGACGTAGGATGCAACAGGTGGCGATTGCAGAAAAAATGGGAATTAAAGATTATCCTCAGCCTGCTGGAGGATGTTTGTTAACCGACAAAATATATGCTGAGAAACTGAAGAAACTTTTAAATTACTGGGATGAATGCACTCTTAATGATGCGGAAATTATCAAACATGGAAGGGTATTCTGGGCAGGAGACGTATTGTTGGTAGTTGGTAGAAATAAGGAAGAGAACGAACTACTTAGAACTATTGCAAAGAAAAATGATATTATCGTGCAATTGAAATCTGTTCCGTGTCCGCTGACAGTGTTACGGGGAAAAAACATTGATAACAGTGCTATTGAATATGCAAAAGATTTAATTGTGTATTATACAAAACGAGCAGGTCGTGATAAAAGTGAGTTTTCGGTTGAAAAAATTCAGTAAGATTCAAATCAGGGCAATTACTTAATTGTGATGTACATTATGAAAGAGAACATAAGAAATTTTAGTTTGGACGAGGTTGAACGGGTTATTTCGTCAATGAGCGAACCTCGTTACAGAGCGGCTCAGGTTTTTCGCTGGCTTTATCAAAAAGGTGCTGAAAGTTTTTCTGAAATGAGTGATGTGCCAGAAAAATTAAGATTTCGCCTTAATCAAAAATATACTATAGATTCTTTGCAATCCGACCACATGTTTGTGTCAGAAGATGGAACAAAAAAATTTATTTTTAAACTTCGCGACAATCGTTATATTGAATCAGTAATGATCACTGATGAAAATAGAAATACGGTATGTATTTCAACGCAGGTTGGCTGTAAATACAATTGTGTTTTTTGTGCAAGCGGCAAGATGGGTTTTATAAGAAACCTTGATGTTTCTGAAATTATTGGACAGATTCTTTATATTAAATTAAAAGAAAATGTAAAAATTTCAAATGTAGTGTTTATGGGAATGGGAGAACCATTTGACAATTACGATGCATTGATAAAAGCAATAAGTATAATAAACGCCAGAGAGGGTTTGAATATCGGTGCCAGAAAAATTACTGTTTCTACCTCTGGAATTGTTCCTGGAATAAAAAAATTTGCTGATGCTGGGTGGCAGGTCCGCCTTTCTGTATCATTGCATGCTCCTGACGATGCCACACGCAGTTCGCTTATGCCTGTGAACAAAAAGTATCCTGTTGCTGTTTTACTTGATGCCTGCAACTATTATATTTCCAGAACAGGAAGGAGAATCACATTTGAATATATTTTGATTGCTGGTGTCAACGACACAGAAAATCATTTGTCTGGTTTGGAAAGAATAGCAAAAAAACTTCATGCCGATATAAATGTGATACCGTACAGCAGAATAAAAAACTGTGGGTTTACTTCACCTTCTGCTGAAAAAATAAGATGGTTTGTGGGTTCACTAAGGAAAAAAGGTATAAAGGCGACAGTAAGAAATTCAAGGGGCAGTGACATCAATGCAGCATGTGGACAACTTGCCGGAGCAAGGAGTTTCTGTGAATAAAGCAAAAAATTATTGCGCCATTGCGATTGATATAGATGGTACAATCGTGCAACCTGTGAGTTCCTGGAGATACATTCACGAAAAACTTGGCAAATGGGATGTTCTCGCTTACAGATATCAGGATATGTTTCTTGCTGGCAAGATTACTTATCGTCAGTTTTGCAAACTGGACGCAGCACACTGGAAAGGTATTCCTGAAAAAAAAATTTCAAGTTTATTCAAAAATGTTCCATATACAAGAAATGCAAAAAGATGTCTTTTGAAGTTGAAGGATATGGGATTTCAACTAATTGCATTATCCACAGGATTACAATATATTCCTGAGAAGTTGCAGGATGAGATTGGCTTCAAAATTGTTGTATCAAACAGACTTCTTTCCCGCAGGGGAATATTAACAGGCGGAGTGAAAATTAATATTTCTCACGGCGAGAAAGGCATTGTTTTAAGAAAAATCCTTAAAAAACTTAATCTATCTTCAGACCAGGTTATTTGTGTTGGAGATAGCGATGGAGACATACCTATGGCAAAAATGTGTGGGTTTTCAATTGCATTTAATTCTTCTTCGCAGAAGTTAAACAAAGTTGTTGACTTTGTCTGTGAAAGTCAAAATTTTATAGAGGTTTTGAGCGTTATAGAGAAATTAATTTCTCAGTGATGTTACTGGCGATGGTAACCTGCCACCTCTTTTGATGAATTTTGATGACGAAAATTTGTTTACTGGCATCACAGGCATTTTTCCAAGCAGTCCGCCAAAATTCACCTTTTCCCCCGCCTTTTTCCCTGGTACCGGGATAATTCTTGCAGCAGTGGTTTTGTTGTTAATAATCCCAATAGCAAGTTCGTCAGCGATGATTGCGCTTATCGTGTCTGGCGGCGTATCTCCTGGAATTGCGATCATGTCCAGACCGACAGAACATACTGCTGTAAATGCTTCAAGTTTTTCAATGTTAAGGGCTTTTGATGCAACGGCTTCAGCCATGCCAGCGTCCTCACTGACCGGAATAAATGTGCCGCTTAACCCTCCCACATTTCCGCTTGCCATGGCTCCTCCCTTTTTTACAGCATCCATCAGCAGGGCAATTGCAAGCGTTGAACCTGGCGCACCGATTTTTTCTATTCCGAACGCTTCGATAATTTCTGCAACTGAGTCACCCGGTGAAGGAGTCGGTGCAAGCGAAATATCAACAATTCCAAATGATACTCCAATTTTCTTTGCCAGTTCTCGTCCAACAAGTTCTCCTGCCCTCGTGATTTTAAAAACTGTTCTTTTTATAATTTCTGACAATTCTGTCATATCACACTCGCGATTTTTTTCTACAACACTTCTCACGGCGCCAGGACCACTGATTCCAATATTCAAAGACGCTTCTGATTCTCCGGGTCCATGAAATGCGCCTGCCATGAAAGGGTTATCTTCTGGTGCATTGACGAAAATCACAAACCTTGCGCAACCAATGCCATTATGTGTTTTTCTGGCTGTTTTATTAAGCATTTCGCCCACAATTTTTACGACATCCATGTTCATTCCTGAAGATGTCGTTCCAGCATTAAGAAAGCAACATACCCGTTCTGTGGAAGCAATGACATCAGGCATACAATCAATAAGGATTTTTTCTGCCTCTGTCATTCCTTTGTGGACAAGCGCACCAAAACCTCCAATGTAGTCAATTTCTGATTCTTTTGCAGCCAGATCAATAATCTTTGCCATGTCAAGGTATTTTTTTGATGTTGCGTGGGTTTCCATAACAAGACTTATCGGAGTGATGGATATTCTTTTGTTCACAATGGGAATGCCATACTTGATTTCAATTTCTCTTGCGTTTTTTACAAGAGATTTCCCGTATCTTACTATTTTTTTATGTACGTTTTTTTGAAATCGTGAAAAGTTTGAGTGGATACAATCCTTGATATTGACCCCAAGCGTTGTTGTTCTTATATCAAGTTTTTCAAAAAGTATCATTCTCGCAGTTTCATAAATTTCTTCTATTGAAAATGGCATGATTATATCCTGTGCATCATTTTGAAAATATTCTCGTGTTGAACCTGTATGATCAGTCCCATCTGTTTTCCAATTTTTTCAAGGTCTTTCACAATGGTTTCCACGGAACAATTTGCCTGCTTGATATCAACCAGCATTGCCATAATAAAATGATCCTCTATTATTTTCTGTGTAATGTCTTCTATATTGATGTTTCTTTTGAAAAGTGTCATTGAAATTCGCGCAACAATACCTTTTTTATCCTTGCCAATAACCGTGATAAAAACAAGTTCTTTTTTCATTATATCTCCCTGAGTCATTATAACAGAAATTAGGATTTTATTCGTTTTTTTCTTATTATTAGTTTAACTATTTCCATCATCCACAATGGCAAAGTTGAGATTGTCATTGCTATAACTATATCAATTCCCATAATAGGCACTGTCCTGAATATTGTTTTTGATACCGGTAAATAAATTGCAGCCAATTGTAATAAAAATGACAATATAACAGCATAAACAAGTTTCATGTTTGTTGAAAACTTCAGTTTAAATATTGAATGAACATCGCTTCTCAGATTAAAGGAATGAAACAATTGCGAACAGGTAAGCACAAAAAATGTCATCGTTCTTGCTCTTTCAATACCTGCTTTTTCTATGTAAATCACATACAAGAATGTGGCCAGTGCGCACATTGCTATAAAGAATCCCTGCAGTATTATCATTTTTCCACTTTCTCTATTAACAATTTGTTCATCGGGTTTTCTTGGCGGTTTTTCCATATTACCGGGGTCTGCAGGGTCTACACCCAGTGCCAGAGCAGGTAGACCATCAGTAACGATATTTATCCAGAGTATATGAATGGGCAAAAGTGGGACCGGTGTTTTCAAAAATGAGGCAAAAAACATCAGCATAATTTCTCCTGCATTACACGAAAGAAGGTAATGCACAAACTTTTTTATGTTCTCATAGATTGCCCTGCCCTCTTCCACTGCTGCCACAATGGATGCAAAATTGTCATCGGTTATGATCATGTCAGACACTTCTTTTGTCACATCTGTTCCTGTGATTCCCATTGCAATTCCTATGTCTGCCTCTTTTATAGCAGGAGCATCATTAACACCATCTCCTGTCATTGCGACAATTTCATTGTTTTCTCTTAATGCTCTGACAATTCTGAGTTTATGATGGGGGGATACACGGGCAAAAACAGAAACTTTGTTCACTGTTTCCTGTAAATGATTATCGTCTAAACTATCAATCCGGTCTCCTGCTATCACTGCATGTTCATTTTGAATTAATGATAGTTCCTTTGCTATAGCAATTGCTGATAATTTGTGGTCTCCTGTAATCATTTTGACCTTGATACCGGCTTTCTTACATTTTTCGATAGCAAGTTTTGCTTCATCCCTTGGCGGGTCAATCATGGCAAAAAGGCCTGTGAAGACAATGTTTGTTTCAACCGTTTTTTCCGAAATATCTGCATCGGGTTCAATATTTTTATATCCAGTGGCAAGAACCCTCAATGCTTGTTTAGCAAAACTGTCAGTTATATCAAGAATTAATTTTTTCCCTGTTTCATCAAGATGCTTTATGGAATTATTCTCTTCAATAAATGAGCACAGATTCAGTATAATGTCAGGTGCTCCTTTTATAAAGGATACGAGATTCTTATTATGCCTGACAATTACTGTCATTCTTTTTCTTTCCGAATCAAAAGGAATTTCATCGACGATCTGGAATGTATTTTCTATTTCTTCTTTCAATTTGCCTGCTTTTGCCGCAACAGTTAAAAGGGCACCTTCTGTGGGGTCCCCGGTCACTACCCACATATCGTTATGTTTTGTCAGCCGCGCACCATTGCATACAACAGCACACAGGAGTGATCTGTTAAGTCCTGGAAATTGTTCGGGTAAAACAGGTCTATCATTGATCAAAAAATTACCCTGTGGGTCATAGCCAGCGCCAGTGACAGAGAATGTTGTTCCATCTGCATAAATTTTTTTGATCGTCATTTCATTTTTAGTAAGCGTGCCGGTTTTATCAGAACATATCGTGGTTGCACAGCCAAGCGTTTCAACAGAAGGAAGTTTTCTGATAAGCACATTTCTCTTTGCCATTCGTTGAACACCGAGGGCAAGACCAATTGTTACCACCGCAGGAAGTCCTTCTGGTATAGCGGCAACTGCCAGGCTTACCGCAGTAAGGAAAACATCAATAAAATTTCCGCCTCTTATCCATTCAATTAGAAAAATGATACCCACAAGCAATAAACATATGTATACGAGAAATTTACCAAAACTTTCAAGCCTTGTTTGTAGTGGTGTTTTCTCGTGGGATGTGTTTTCTATCATTTCAGTGATTTTTCCCAGTTCTGTCTTCATCCCGGTATCCACAACGATACATTTTGCCCTACCAGAAGAAACACTGGTTCCCATGTATACCATATTGGCTCTCTCAGCAATGATCGTTTCTGGTTCATTAAGGGGAATGCTTGTTTTTACAACAGGTGTGGATTCTCCAGTTAAACTTGCTTCCTGCACAGCAAAGTTTGTGGTATGCCATACGACACGACAATCTGCCGGGATATTGTCACCTGCTTCAAGTTCGACAATATCCCCGGGAACAAGTAATTCTGATTTAAGAACGCGGATTTGACCGTCGCGCAAAACCTTTGAATATTGAGTAAAAAGTTTTTTTAACGCCTCAAGGGATTTTTCAGCCTTGAATTCCTGAAAAAAACCCAAAATTGAGTTTAAAATTACTATACCAATAATAGCAAATGTATCAATCCATTCTTTAAGAAAACCCGCAATCAGAGCAGCACCCAAAAGTACCAGAATGATAAAACTTTTGAACTGTTCAAAGAACAAAAAGATGGGATGCCGTTTCTTTTTTTCGGCAAGTTTGTTGTATCCATAATGGACAAGCCTTTTTTTTGCGTCTTCTTCAGCCAGCCCCTTTGAAATGTCTGTTTCAAGTTGTTTCACTATTTCTGCAACATCATAAATCCAGGGTTTTTCCATCTGTTATCTCCACTTTTTTTTGAAAATCTCAGATATTAAAATACCATATAACCATCTTCGTTTCCAGCAGGTTGTTGAAAATTTTACAATGTGTTTTATACTTACATATTGACATTTTCTTCTGTTATGGGGTAGAAAAGGAAAAATGGCACAGGCAAATCAACAACTTTCGGTAAGCGTATTAAAACGTCTTGAAGAAAAGGGAATCAGAGAATCAGAGATCATGTTGAAGGTAGTTGCAGACCTTGATTTTTCTGGCCAGCCCGCAGAAATATGGGTGATAGCCACTGATAAACGGTTTATTGTCATACCGGAAAAAGGTCTTCAGGACGAAATAGATTTAGATCTTCAAAAAATAAAAAAATTCAGAATCAGAGCATCAATAGGCAGCGCATATCTTCAAGCAAAAATTGATGAATTTTATATTGACATCGTCAGATTTACAAATGCGCTGAGATTTAGATTCAGTCGTTTAATTGTACAACTTGATTTATTAAGACAGGGAAAGCCAGTTTCGGATGAATATATTCAGGAGTCCCATCCGATGACCTGTCCTGTTTGTGGTTTACCGCTTCAAACAGAAAAGGCATCGTGTCCAAGGTGTGCAAGACAGGGACCAATTCTTTTCAGGGTTGTATTTTTACTTGAACCATATCTTCACTGGGTCATCATAGTTCTGATTTTAATGTTCATTTCTGTGGGATTGAGCCTGGTACCTCCAAAACTAACACAGATTCTTGTTGACGATGTTTTAACTTCAAGAAAACATGTTGAATGGCTTATATGGATTGTGATCGCTCTTGTCAGTGCAGAATTGATGAGAGCATTTATCAATATGATTGTTGGAACGCTTACGACATCTGTCGGTACCTTGATTACTTTTGACCTGAGGAAAAAGCTTTTCAAAAAACTGCAGGAACTTTCTATTGATTATTATGACCAGCAATCTGTAGGTACACTGATGACAAGATTTTCTTCTGATGTTGAAGCTTTTCATGGATTTGTTACCCAGGTGGGACAGGGGTTTTTGTTGAATCTTTTTCTCATCGCAGGCATTGGAATTATGTTATTTTTTATCAATGCTAAACTGGCTTTTTATGTTCTTGTCCCAGTTCCGCTTGTCATGATGGGAACATACTTTTTCTGGAGCCGGATTTATCCCATGAACTTCAAACTGTGGGATAGCCAGGCAAAGGTTTCAAGATTTTTAAACATCGTTCTTTCGGGAATAAAGGTGGTCAAGGCATTCGCACAGGAAGAGAAGGAAACCAAACGTTTTAATACGCTGGCTTCACACCTGAGAGACTCGCAACGCAGGGTCTCTATAAGCGTCGCAAAATTCAACCCGATGATGGCGTTTTTGTTCAGCACAGGGGGTCTTATTGTCTGGTACGCCGGAGGTAAGGCAGTATTACAGAACCAGGGTTTTACCCTCGGACAATTGATGGCATTTTTGAGTTATACAGGCATGTTCTACGCTCCGCTTTCCCAGATGGCATTGATGTCAAACTGGGTGAGTAGTTTTGTTACAGCAAGCCATAGAATTTTCGAGATTCTTGATACAGAGCCCCAGTTAAAAGATGCACCAGGAGCGATCAGGATGCCCCATATAAGGGGACATATCCGGTTTGAGCATGTAACATTTGGATATGATCCCTATCAACCAATTATAAAGGATGTTTCTTTTGAAATTGAGCCAGGGCAACTGGTAGGCATTGTTGGTAAAAGTGGATCAGGCAAGACGACACTGGTAAATCTTGTATGCAGATTTTATGATGTTCAGGAGGGAGCAATCTACATCGATGGCAAGGATATACGTGAAATTTCTTCTTATGATTTGCGAAAACAGATTGGACTGGTGCTTCAGGAACCGTTTCTTTTCAGAGCAAGTATCGCAGAAAACATTTTGTACGGAAGGCCTGATGCCACATTTAAGGACATATTGAATGCTTCAAAGGCTGCAAACTGCCATGATTTCATCATGAAACTTCCGATGGGATATGATTTATATCTCAGAGAACATGGTGCAGGGATATCAGGTGGTGAAAAACAGAGAATAGGAATAGCACGAGCCCTTTTATGCGATCCACCAATTTTGATACTTGATGAAGCCACATCATCAGTGGATACAGAATCTGAAAAGAAGATTCAGGATGCTCTTGCGATTCTGTGCAAAAATAGAACCACAATAGCGGTTGCACACCGTCTTTCAACTCTAAGGGGAGCGGATAAAATTCTTGTTGTGGACAACGGAAAAATTGTGGAAAGCGGGACACATCAGCAATTGATGGATAAAAAGGGCGTGTACTATAAACTCGTCATCATGCAGACCAAGTTGACAAGCATAGAAACAGAGGCGGAATGACATGGGCGAAGACATAAAAAAACCGGAAATCGTTTTTCTCGATCCAAAGAAAATAAAAATATTTCGTGGTACATTCGAAACAATTCATTTAATGCTTGAAGATGGTTCATTATACAGAGGTGTTTTTGCTGTCGCGGCTTTTCCTGTTTCAAATCCAAATAAATATATTTCACTTTTTTGTTACGACGAAAGGGACAGAGAGTACGAAATTGGAATGATTGAAGATATTGAGCCATTACCTGAAGAGGCAAAAAAACTGATTGTTGACGCATTAAAAAGGCAGTATTTCTCATTTGAGATTCTGGCGATAAATTCTATCAAGTTCGCTTATGGACTTCTTTTCTTTGATGTTGAAACTGATAAGGGGCCCAGAGAATTTTCGATGAAGTGGGAGACAAGATTTGCGTTTGATTTCGGAAGAAAGGGAAAAATTCTTGTTGACATTTTTGAAGACAGGTATGTTATCAGAGATATTTCTAAACTTAATAAAATAGAACAGGAACTATTTACACGTTACATTTACTGGTGACATGTTTTTTATTGGAAAAATTCTTGTTAGTTCTGAAATCGTTACATGCAGATTTTCATGCGATATCAATGAATGCAAAGGTATGTGTTGCTGCGAGGGTGAAGCAGGCGCACCTCTTGAATACAGCGAGATTGAAATTTTAACAAAAAACATCCCTGTCATAAAAAATTACCTGAAAAAGTCCTCTGTGGATAAAATAAACAGGGATGGATGTTTTGTAAAGAATTTGTGGGGTGGGTTTGAGACACCCATTGCTGACAATGGATGGTGTATATATGCTGTGGAAGAAAATGGGATAGTATTGTGTGGAATCGAGATGGCGTGGAAAAATAAACAGATTGATTTCAGGAAACCGGTCTCATGTCATCTTTACCCGATAAGGATAAGGAAATTTGGTATTTTTGAAGGACTTATTTACGAACGATGGGATGTATGCAGGTGTAAGACGTTGCAGGAATCTCCTTTTTTGATTGAGTTTGCTTCTGAAGCATTGGAGAGAAAATATGGAAATACATTTGTTGAGAAATTGAGAGAGATTTCTATGAAGGAAAACACATGACCGAAGTTGCGCCAGTTTTGTTCATTCTTACCATCACTCTTGTTGCTGTTGAAGCATGGTGGATATGGTTTATGTATCCTCATGACTGGTACCTGAATTCCGGAGGTTTTGCCTTCCTTGAAATTTTGACTACTGGATGTCTTGTGTTATCCTTTTTTAGTTTTGCCGGGAAATTTCCGAGGAATTTTATTTTTTTTGCGCCTGTTATTCCTGCAGTGGCATGCTTTACTGTCAGAAATCTTTATAAGTTGTTTGAAGATAGATATGAAGGGAAAAAGATGAAAACAGAAATCGACATGTTGATAAGAAATGCCGGTAAATTTGGTAATGGCTATACTTTTGAGCAAATTGGGGATATCTACTTTTCAAGACGTGATTTCGAGAATGCGCTCTCCTGGTATCTGAAAGCCAGTTCTGCACAGGAAAGCACTGAAATTTCTCACAAAATCAATATAACAAGGCAGGAGATTCTTCTGAAGAAGAAAAAACTCTGGATTTGTCCTGAATGCAGTATGACAAATTCTACAAACTCAGGGAGTTGTAAATCCTGTGGTGCATTGAGACCATCAATAAAAACATTAAAACACGAGGTGCAGCGTACCACACCGTATTTAAGAAAGTACCTGTTTGTCTTTGCGTGGTTGTTTCTGTTCATTTCCTTCTTTACCTGGTTTATAAAAAATGCCAACTTTTTTACATCATTTATTGTGTTTTTTGTGCTATTTGTGATTCTGGCTTTATATTTTCTGTACAGACTTTTTTCAAATTAGAAAAGGAGAAAGAATGAATTCAAAAACAAGGGTTATGAATACAGTCCTCAGAACAAATATAGATAAAATTCCTCTTGATATATGGGCGACTGATGAGACAATTAAAGCACTTTGCAATCATTGTTCTGTATCTTATGAAAAACTACTGGAAAAATTGGATATAGATATCAGATATATTGACTTACAGATAGAAAATGAAAATTTTAAAAAAATGTATGATGGAAGTTTTCAAAGACAGATTGATACGCATTATTTTGTTGATATCTGGGGCGTGATAAGGAAGAAAATAAGTTACGGGAAAGGTGAATATTTTGAACTCGATAAATCTCCTCTGGCAGAGATAACTGACGCAAAAGACGTTGATTTATTTCAATTACCGGACCCGGGAGATTTCGACATTGCGACAGACCACCTTGAATTATATGACAGATTTGCAATCGTTTTTACAGGTGACAGATTGACCACACGCACAAGTTTTTTTAAGCTTGCAATGTACCTGAGGGGATTTGAGAATTTTCTTCTGGATTTACACATAAACAAGCAAATTGCCGGCGCAATTATAGACAAACTTTTTGAGTTCCATTATACCCTCAATGAGTCAATATTCAAAAGATACGCCGATAAAATCGACGTTCTTCTGCTTGGAGATGATTTTGGTACTCAAACTGGTCCATTAATCGGGCTGGAAAGTTTCAGAGAGTTTTTCAAACGACCCTTGCGTGAAATGATTGAACTCTGTCATAAGTATAACATCAGGACAATGTTGCATTCATGCGGAAGTGTAAAGATTTTTATCCCTGACCTGATAGAAATTGGCCTGGACATTTTGAACCCTGTGCAACACACGGCATTTGAAATGGACTTAAGGGACTTGAAAAGGGAATTCGGAAAGGATATTTGTTTTCACGGAGCAATCGATGTTCAAAAAGTGCTACCTTTTGGTAGCAAAAAAGACATTGAAAATGAAGTGAAAACCTGTATTGAAATTCTTGGGGCAAACGGTGGTTATATCTGTGCACCGTCGCACAATCTGCAGTCCGATGTCCCTGTTGAAAATATTATTTATATGTATGAGTACGCGCGTTCTATAAGGTAAAATCTCAGATGATACTAAATGTTACTTTGGTACAACCATTGAATATGGTGTTGGTAGTTGCGATGTTCTCGAATCAATCCGGTTATTCTCATGTGGTGAGTACCAGTAGAGTTTGAATACATTTCCATGATGATGGTAGAGTGTGATGATGGCACACACCAGAACAGAATATCAGGTCTTTTTATGTAAGAAAAAATGTATGCTGGTAATATTGAGAATACTTGACAACTTATATTGAGCAATTAAACTAAAACCATTACACAAAGGGATCTTTAATGAAAATATCATGTTGTATTTTATCCGGACTTTTTATGATTCTGAGCGTTGTTGTGGCTGGGCAAACAATTGAACAACGAACCATTAATGTTGACGGAATCAAAAGAATCTATAGAATTCAAATACCTGCGTGTTACAATTTTGACAGAAGTTTTCCTCTTGTTTTTGTTTTGCATGGTGGAGGTGGTTCTGGTGAAACCATATCTAATTTTACAGGATTTAAAATGCTTGCAGAAAAAAATAGATTTATTGTTGTTTATCCTGATGGATATCAAAAGCAATGGAATGATGGCAGAGATTATTCTGTTACAGGGGTAGCTGATGTAAAATTTTTGAGAGCAGTTTTTGAAATCGTATCACAGGAATTCAATATTGATAAAACGAGAGTATATGCAGCAGGTATTTCAAATGGTGCCATGATGTGTTACAGATTGGGAATTGAGATGTCTGATATTTTTGCAGCAATCGCAGCAGTTTGCGGAAATCTCCCTACAAAACTTGAAGAAAAAAAACCTGAACATCCGGTTTCAGTTCTTATTATGAATGGCACTTCTGACCCGCTTGTGCCGTATGAAGGCGGACAGGTGAAGGTGTTTGGAAAAAACAGAGGTAGCGTAATTTCCACTGAACGGACTGTAGAATTCTGGATTAAGGCAAACAAATGTTTTGAAAAACTTCCTGATAAAGTCATTGATGTTGATAAAAACGATGGTTCATTCATATCTGTTTATTCTTATGTCAATAACAGAACACAGGTTGTTCTTTACAAGATTATTGGAGGCGGGCATACCTGGCCAGGTGGCGTTCAACATCTTCCTGAGAAAATTATCGGTAAAACAAATAGAGATATAAAAGCAGAACACGTGATATGGGATTTCTTTTCCAGATGTAAAAAGGAGACGCAATGACTACGAGTGCAAGAAAGCTGAGAGATATTTACGGGAGAAAACCATATGCGCCGTTTTTCCAAAAAGAATTTGGTTTTTTTACCCTTGAGAGATGGAAAAAGGAAGGAAAAATTGATGATAATACCAATCTTGATGAACTCTTTGGTTTTGATCCACCTGGTAATTATAATCTCGCCCAGCTTGGCTGGACAATTGCTCCATTTGAACCCGCATTTGAAACAAAAATAATTGAAGATAAGATTGATTATGAACTTGTCCAGGACGAATCTGGAAGGCATGTGCTTTTCTTCAAAGGAAGAAGAAACGGCTTTATGCCAGAATATGTTGCGCATCCGGTAAAGGACTGGAAGACATGGATCGAAAATGTTAAGTGGCGCCTGGATCTACGGACAGAAACCAGAAGGAAACATTTTCTGAAAGTAATTCCTGAATTGATTGATGCCCAGAATAAAGGTTTGATGATTACAGAACGAGTGATTGGCGGTTATATGTATTTAAGGTGTCTGATTGGTCCATCTGAACTTCCCCTATTTTTTTATGACCATCCTGATGTTATTCATGATTGCATGAAAACATGGTTTGAACTTGCAAATGCCATCATTGAAATGCACCAGCAGTATACTGTAATCGACGAATTATTTTTTGGGGAAGATATATGTTACAACCATGGTCCACTGATTTCACCTCAAATGATTAAAGAGTTCCTTTTTCCTTACTATCAACAACTCATTACAAATATTAAATCACGACAGGCAAAATCAGGCCGGCATCTTTATTTCCATCTTGATACTGATGGTTACGCTGTTTCTGTTATTCCCCTCTATAAAGAACTTGGTATGGATGTGATGAGTCCATTTGAAGTTGCATCTGGTTGTGATGTTGTGAGGGATGGTCAGACATTTCCTGATATTGCAATGTTTGGTGGCATTGATAAAAGGGTTCTTGCAAAAACAAAAGATGAGATTGACAGACATCTTGACAGGATTTTACCAGCAATGTACAAAAGAGGTGGGTATATTCCCACATGCGACCACGGAGTACCAGAAGAAGTTTCTTTTGAAAATTACATGCATTACAGAAAACGAATTTTAGAATATAATTAGTGATTATGAACAGAAAAAATGTCGTGATCAAATTTTTTGCTCCTGTGATGGACGCAAGTATTAATGCGTTGATGAATGCAATCGACCAGAAAATGCGGGAAGGAATATCAAAATTCACAATTTTGATTTCTTCACCAGGTGGTTCTGTATTTCATGGTTTGAGTGCATACAATTATTTAAAAGGGATTCCTGCAGAAATTATAACTCACAATTTTGGAAGCGTTGATTCTATTGGTGTGGTATTATTTTGCGCTGGCGAAAAACGGCTTTCAGTACCGCAGGCAAGATTTTTATTGCATGGCGTTAGCGTGGCATTCAGGCAGAATGAAAATCTTGAAGAAAAACAACTTGAGGAACGATTGAAAGGCCTGCGTATTGATATTGAAAATATCGCAAAAATTATTTCTTCGAATTCAAACAAAGGTATAAATCAGGTAATTTCTGCAATGCTTGAAAGAACCACATTGAACCCACAACAGGCAATTGAATGGGGTCTTGTACACGAAATTGTACCTGAACTTTACGAATCTGGTTCAGAGGTAATTTCCATTCACTTTCAAGCACATCAGACATAATTTCGGTTAATGCTTAATCTTCTACATCAATGCGGCCATACCACATTTCATTGTCGGGTTTTGAAATATGTCCGTAGATATGAATACTATTTAATGGAAGATATCCATTTCGTATGCTGGCGGTGTGAAATGTGGTGAATGGTTTTTTAAAATCTACGACTTTTCTATCATTGATATTACCGGTAGAATCGAGTGAAATCAAGTAATTTTCAGCAACAGTGTTGTCGCCTTCATCTTTTCCATATATTGAAGTAAAAACAAGCAATTTTCCTTTTCTTGTTATATGAAATCTACCCCAGAGCATGTTGATATTTTTCATACCACAGGGATATTGTTCTGGATGCTGTTCAGAAAACGATAAAATTGTTTTTCTTTCAAGAACTTTTTGCTCTTTTAATTGGGCATATTCAATCGAATAATTTAAAATTTCATCAGGGAAAAATGCTTCCCTTAATCTTTCATCACAACTTTTTTCCATCCAGAGTAGATGAATGATACCATTGTTATCTACATAAAGGTCAAGATTTCTAGCATTTCCTGCTGTTTTTTCTCTGTTAGATATTTCAACCCAGTATCTGAATGGTTCCTTTGTAATATCAGGTGTAAAAGAAAAAAACACCCTTCTTAAATCATAATCCCACTCTCTTGCTGTAATTTTTCTTTTATATTGCCTCCATTCCGGGATTGGTTCAATAATATCACTTGTTCCAAAAGAATATACAGCGCGATTTTTCAGTTGAACGTTACTATAACAGAGTCGTGTCGGTTGCGGTTGTGGATAATCATGTCCCCAGACCCAGTATAACTTTCCACAATGTGACCATCTGCCAGTTTCATCAAGAAACGTCCAGTAGGACCTGTCATAGCCCTTATTATGAAAAAGTATTGCTTCGCAATTTTCACTATCAGAAGAAAAATTTCTGTACGAATGTTCTACAAAAACTACTGGTTCACTCCAGCAAGGAAGAGTGATTCTTCTTTTTTTGTAATCAGGCGGAAAAAATTCTGAGACCTGTGGAAGGGCAACTCCCTGACATGCCTCTGGTTCAAGCATGAACGGATTTTCAGATACCAGAATTCTACCATCCTTAAAGACACAAATAGGAGATGGTTCCCTTGTTTTTTCTTGGTCCTGGAAGATGATATTCCAGTTGCTTTTGGTTTTTTCGTATAACACCCATCTTGTACAGTTAAGGGGAGGTATATCTTCTAATGTTTCCCAGCCACATATAAAAACTTTATCCTCAATGGCTGCAATGCATGAAGAACCATGGCACCATAAAGGCCCTGCTCCAGTGTTTTTCCAATTAAAGTCATACACTTTTTCCTGAAATAATTGTGTGTTCATTTTATCTCCAGAACAAAAGGTC
>ERZ795046.2048-NODE-2048-length-18486-cov-12.786447_pt1 | contig 18486 bp, 14 predicted proteins | sample MGYA00375130_ERZ795046 | MGnify/ENA primary metagenome ERZ795046 (study PRJEB30175, sample SAMN05720202) | activated sludge metagenome | isolation source: anaerobic digester from wastewater treatment plant | place: Japan | collected 2015-05-15 ...
ACTATGGCTTGCTTAACGCAAGCCCCCGCCTCTATAGGCGGTGGGTAGTTGACAATAGCATTAGACATTTCAAACTATCCTCCTATATAATTGAATATTTCTTTAACATCAGGATGTACATAACTAACATTGTTCAAACGATATTTGCATACTGTTGAGAAATCAGAAAATGAAAAGTATGGATCCTTCTCAAGCTTATTATATAGATTTATAAACCATACTTTCTTCTTATAATCTTTCTTTGATTCACTAAGTATATTATTTATTAATTTTTTGAATGATTTACATTTTAAATTAGCCACCTTATCTAATACAATACTTAAATTATATGTATTTTTTGATATAGAATCATACTCATTGATGCATTTGTTAACATCTTCATTTGAGATAATGTTTACATCAGAAAGACTATATTCAGAAAGTATTTCACTTGAAATGTATGCATACTTTGTAAAAAATGTTTTAGATGTAATATACTTTGTATCTTGAGATAGAAAGTTATGAAAATCAAGTAAACTATAATTCAATGGTATGGATACATGCATCTTACATCTTTCTCCAATCAAGAAATCAATTATAATTTGATCTCTTGGACGATAATCAAACAGAATCTTCTTAACTTGATCACCTATTTCTTCTTTTACACTTTGCATTATAGATTCATCAATGATTGTAGCTGGAGCAATCATCACATCTACCAAATGAGCATAATGTGCATAAAGGGTATATAAAAGACTATCATGGATATCATATGATGAAAAATCTTTGTTAAATACAGCAAAGGTATAATTATTGTCATTATCAACTATCTTAACTAACAATGCAAGTGATTCATTGATGTAGCCACTTAGAGAATAGCTAAATAAATGATTATTCTGTACTGAACATACATATTGTTTACTAAATCCAGCTGGAAGCATTGCACATACATTTACAAACTTGAATGGCATGTTCTTAACATGCTTAAGAAAAGATTCTGTGATTGTTTCAATATACTTATCCTTAATAAAAAATTCAATTGTTTCTTGATCATTGTTAAGAATAGTATCATTGTTATATAGTTCTTCTGAGTTTTTATTAAGTTCATAATATACTTCATGGCATACTGTCTTTAACAAGGCAGATGCATTTACATTGGTGGTTACACTATTATCCACAACTATCTCCTCCCATCTAATCTCCTCTTTTAAAGAAGAATGTTGTGATCTTTTCTGAATTGTTAGCAGTAATATAACTAAGTTGAGTAACCATATCTTCAAAAAACCACGATGGATCTGTTGCTAATCTCTCAACAGATTTCATTTCTGATACTCGTGCATTAAGAAAGTCTTTATATATGTCATACAATTCATGCATATACTTCTTGGATATTGTTTTGTATTCTTTCAATAATACTTTTCCAGCATACATTGAATTGATTATAGAATCTAACATTGTGTGTGATGTTCTAATACCATAGATTGTGTTAATATCATCACTAAGTACTATTGAAAAATAATAATCAACAAATGTGTTTATCTCTTGTTCTGGATCATCATTATACCTTTTAACTTTTTCTTTTATATTTGTCATATCTCTACCACTCATATTGATACACAATGATGGAAAAAGTATATCTGAATTGGCCTTATCATAAAAAGAAATATAGATGTAATTCCCATATTTATTTTGTATATCATACATTATTTGATTGTTTGGGAATTCATCATTGATTTTTGATAACAGTTCATCTGCTAGTTTTCTTAATACTCTTTTTAGTGGATTCTCATCTTCTGAATGCATATCAATGTTATAAAGAAATGCATTAAAAGATTCATCAAATTTATCTATCATATTATCTGTAAATAAGTGTATGTCTATTTCTTTGTAGCTTCCAAATTTATTAGATGCAAATATTAAGGCAATATCATTGTTCATATCAACAAGTTTCATATATAATCCTAACCTATCAGCACGTATTACATGCCCCCATGTACTATCAAGATGTTCTTCAAGTGGTCTATCACTATCATAACCAATAACACTTATTGGACTTTGTGTTACTCTATTACCAATAAAACATAACTCAGCAGATTTAATATTATGTTTGTTAAATAAGACTTTATTAAACACATTTTTAATTACATCTTTATATTTAGCTATTACTACTTCTGAATCAAAGCACTTTCCATAATTATAATTGTATATATCATCTTTAACCCTTGTCCTCAATGTATTATACATTGCTCTATTGAGATCTTTAATTATAATATCAACATTCATTATAATTTACCTCCAACATATTATAATTACCTAAATTTACAACATATTGGTTCTATAAAAGACTTGTTTATATCTGCATCAGTAATATATTTGAAATAGGTTAATATATCTTCTACAGTTAGATTTGGTGCTGTAATGTATTCACATAATTTTTTAGAAACATTATTATATATAGTAGTTGGTGCAAAATGATACTCAAAATAAGATGTAACTATAGCTCTAATGAAATTAGTATCATTTAACATACAATTGATTAGATACTTTGTAGCATCAGTTAGAGCATTATAACTTTGAATGTTATTTCTATTTATGTCATAATTGAGACGCAGTCTAATAGTTGGTGAGTTGTTTATTATAAAGGCATCAATGACCTTGTCTTTATCTTTCATATATTCATACATTATATCCCTATCGTGTCTTAAAGCCAAATGAAATGAAATATAATGTACACTATATGAATGCTCCAATTCAAATATAATAACTATTTCATTTGGATAAGTAGATATACCATTATATGTAGGTAATATCAATTTAACATCATAACTATCATTAAGATACTTGCCAATCTTATCTATATATTCTACAATTATATTTCTAACAACTGTGTTAAATTGTTCTAATGACATGAAATCACTTGGTTCTATACTATCTACTATACGATTAAATGCACGAGATAATGTAGTATCATTGACATTAATGTCATTTGCTTTAATATCTGATGTAATAACATCTATTACATCATTATCATGAACAACTTTCAACACAATATACGTAGAAGAACGTGATAAGAGTTGTTTCCATGACTTATCCTCACGTATACGTACATTACGTAATATTATATTGTCTTTAAATGCACTATATCTGCTATTTCTATTCATTAAAAACATATCTACAAGATTTATATTATCATACATATCAAACAGTTTAGTAATGACAGAAGGTAGAAAGGACTTATACTTTGTATCAACTAAAAGACGTCTATTACTATTGCTATCTCTATATGTTGTATTTTGTGTATATACAGGATCTTCATTTATCTTAACTTTTAACTCACTATCTAATAACTTCTTAAACTTACTAATAAAATCATTACGATCATAATTCATAATAATACCTCCATTTCATATATAATAATGTTTATATAGAGAACACACAGGTTCTATAATAGCTTTATTTACATCTGCATTAGTTATATATTTGAAATATGTAAGAACATCTGGCATTGTCAAATCTGGATTATCTATATATTCATTTAACTTATTAAATACAACATCTCCCATAGCAACTGGTTTAGCATAATTTTCATAATAAAATGTAATTATATTTCTCAAATAATCATTATTTTTAAGCATATAATCAAATAAATCATTAACATTGTTTATTAAATATATATAATCAGATAAATTATTTTTGTTTATTACAAGTGAATTACCATTTTCTTTTATATTAGCATATGTAATATATGGATGATATTCATCTAAGAATCTATTAATTGTATTATGTTTATCATCAATATAACTTCTAATCATATTTATATCATTTGCAATATTAAAATTGAATACAAATGAATATGATAGCTTTTTATATAATAATATAATATTAAAGTATAATCTTTCATAGCTTACATCAATAGTGTTTGTTCTTTTATCTAACATTATACCTCTACTATTCATATAGTGCTCAATATAATCTACATATTCTCCAGCTATCTTAAATAGTTTATTAGTAGCTTCACTATTAGATATAAAATCTTCAATTCTCAACTTATTACTAATGAAATTTGCTATACTTTCAATACTAAGTTTATTATTTATACCTACAAATGTGCATTTAGCATTGCTTTCAAGTATATCAATCTGATTGTTGCATGCAATTTTAATAATTATATCTGTATAATTGATAGAACGTAAAAGTTGATTCCACGATGATTTAGTTATATCTGCTACATTTGTCAAAACTAAATTATGCTCAATTGAACGACGTGAAGATCTATTAACTAAGAAAACATCTATTAATGAAATATTATTATATCTTTCAATCATCTTGCCACAAATGGCATTTAATGTTTTTCTATATTTATCAGCAACAACATCACATAAATCTACAATATAGCTAATATCATCTGGATTGTGTATGTTCATCATTGGATCTTCAACAATCTTAATTCTAAGTTCTTTAAGTAATTCTTTCTTAAATGTTTTGATAAAGTCATGCAAATTATATAACATATAATCCCCCTCCACTCAATAATAATATGCTGGGGTGTTGTTGCACCCCAGCATTATATAAAAATAATAAATATGAAGCTTTTATGCAGATGGATCTATTCCCATAGCTATTAGTATTGCATCTAACATTTGACCAGCACCACTTCTTGATAGTTCTTTTGGATCCACATCTGCACTTCCTTTAGAATATATATCTGATAATACCTTTCTTTTGGCATCTGGATTGTCTCCACTTACTGCCATCAAGTCTCTTAATACAGTATGTGCATCATATGCCAATATACACCAAGTATCAAGCTCACCAAGTCTCTGGCCACCTGCTCTTGATTTGCCTCTTGTTGGTTCAAGAGTAGTTTTAATATATGGACCAACATTTCTAGCATGCTCTTTTAATTCAGATATATGTTCCAACTTCTGTATGTACATTATTCCCCAAGCTACTTCTTTCTTGGTTACACACTTTGAATCAATCTCTGGCAATCTCATACGTTCCATAAGTTTAATGTTTAGGAACTTTGCTGCTTCTTCTATCTGATCTGCAGATGGTGAATTAAATGGTGCTGCAATAAATCTTATACCATTCTTAGCTAAGCTATCTATAGCTTTTTTGAAATTATCATTTGAGAATGATCTCAATGATTTGGCTATTGATGCTGAATAATACTTGTCTTCTGTGGCATCAAGTATTTCATATAACTTAATTAAGAACTCTTCTATATCATTTCTTGACTTATTGCTACTTATCATATCTTTTAATTTATTAGTTGCTTGATACAGAACATTACCTAAAGAGAGTTCATATAATTGTCCCAGATTCATTCTAGATATAACAGATAGAGCATTTATAATAATATCCATTTTCTCTTTAGTCTCTACTGTCTCAGGCATTAGATTGTCTGGAACAATATGAGTTATTACACCTTTTGCACTATGTCTATTAGTAACCTTATCACCTAATGATGCAGACATCTTTCTTAATAGTTTGATAATGATTTTGGTATTTGTAAGTTTCTTGCCAGATTCAGTATATGCTCCAGCATTTGCTATAACTTTTGTTTTATCAAATAGAGGAGGAAGTCCAATCTTCTTAAGCTGTTGATTAGTCTTCTTATAATAACTATCTATTTGATCTATGATTGGTTTGACATGCCCAACATCAATTGGATATACTTCAATATCTACAACAGTTACATCAGTTGGTGCTGTTACAGAATACTCTTCACCAAGTTCTATTTCACCAACTATGTTCTTTCTAATTGAAACTATTGTTTCTCCTGTTGAAAAGGATTGTCCAATCTGAGGAAAGACATTAATGTTATCATTAACGTTAAGATTAATGTCTATTGTATCATAATGTAAGCTTGTCAATTTCTTTGCAAAACTTTCACTGACAACAATACCATCTTCATAGTTATATCCAAGATAACTTAAGAAGCATGCTTTAGCATTTAGACCTTGTGCCATTGTTGGTTTAATAAACTGATTGACAGTAAGTATCCGAAACTTCTTAACTTTTTGACCAACCTTAACTGTTGGTTCATATGTAATAGCTGCATCCATACCAGAGCCAGATTTCAATGCTTGTGGACGTATATCAACAACTTGATATTTACCATTATTAAGTTTAACAACAATGACATTTTCATCTATATATTCAACAACACCATCATTATCAGCTTTCTTAGTAAATGTACTTGACAATAATGGTGCAACTTTGGATTCAATACCTGTAGCTACAAGTGGAACTTCTGTTTGTTCTAATGGTAGAGCTTGTCTATTCTGGTTAGATGAAAGTATAACTCTTCCTTGGTCATCTTTCTCAACAAATGGTGTAAATGATGCTGAAGGACCAAGTATATATTTATCATTCTTATTTGGATTCATTGGCACAAAAGATGCAAGATTTCTATCATATAGATGTCCAGATGTCAATTGCAGTTTAGTACCAGGATCACCTTCTGGAGTATCAACTGGATCTATATTACCAAAGTGATCCATTCTCAATGCTCTGTCTTTTGGTTGGACTGCTTCCTTATTGGGCAATCCACCAGGTCCAACTATTTTAACTGTAGTATATGCAGTTAATTCTTCAAGTGGATTTTGTTGTTCAAGTAATTGCAAAACACCATTTTCTCTAAAGAAATTGATAACAAATGCTTTGTCTGAAGTAAGTTGTTTGGTTGGACTATATATACGTTGTTGCCTATATGCTGCAACTGCTGTATGAACTCCTTTTTCAATAGCAGTAGTAATAATGTCCATAGTCCTAAGATATAATTGATTAATAGATAGTTTATCTTCAGTTACACGTGATGCTGCTTTTTCAGCACAATATATACAAATATCAAAAAGTTTTGTTGGCAGATTATGTGCAACTAAGATATCCATAGTTTGAACATCTATTATATACTTCTGGATTTGAGAGAATATATATTCTGACTTTGGTTCTTTTGTAAATGCTTTAAGTGCTTCAATTGCCTCATGTTTGGTATTTATATTGTTTGGCTTATATGCTTTGAACATCAATGTTAATCCATTTAAGATGCAACGTTCTATATCTCCACTCTTCTCTTTTACAATAAGATATTTTCCATCAGCCATTGGCAATTTGACTGTGTCTGCTTGCCTTGGCTTTTTATCAGTTATCATATATTGAAACTTAAAGTGTTGCAATACACCTTCAACTGTAATCAAATATGATAATAATAAAGCCAAAGGTATCTTATATCCACCTATATAACATTTAATATCTTCTCTTCTATTGAATATACCATGATGAAACTGTATACTTGAATAGTTGCTTCTAAATTGACATATGCCTGGTTTGATTATAAAGATTGGCACTGTTGACATAATAGTTGGAAAGTACCATTTTAATCCACCAGATACAACATATCTATCTTCAGTTAGCTTTGGAATTAAGAATTTAAGTGTTGCTGTTTCTCCATTGTCTTTTACACATTGAATATTGATATATTCCAATTGAGTTTTATTAATCTCTGTGTCTGGAGACTTCCAATCAGAAAAGTATATCTTTTTAATAGTGAAACCAATCTCACCTAATGGTATTCTTGCTGCTTCTTTAATATCTTTAATTAACTTAGCTTTGTAATCCATTCTACGTACAATTGGATGTGCAAAGTTGTTTCCTATTGCATATTTCTCAACTTCTCCTTTATGAATATTATCCACAGGTACAGTTGTTGTTAGTTTTAGATCTTCTGCTACTTCCTCCTGTTTATGTACATCTTTGGCAACATCTGGCATGATTAGAGATATCCTTGGATCTTCACTTGGAGTCAATGCTGCCTGAACTATATTGGTTTGTGCTGAAACATCACTTGTATTATATGCTTGTGTTGCTACTTTGGTAATAGTATCATCTGATTTTATGTACATTGCTACTCTGTTTTTAAGCACACTATAACTGAGATTCAAACTCCCAAGAGTATTAAGTGTATTTTTAACCAATTCATCTGCCATCTTATCAACTTCTGATGCTGAGACAGATATATCTATTTCTTCTTCCTGTTTAACTGGTTTCTTCTTAACTGGCTTACTTGCTTTCTTTTCTGGTTTCTCTTTTGTTATTGGTTCTGGTTCAACTTTAGTAACTTTCTTTTCTGGTTTCTCTTTTGATGGTTTAGAAACTGTTGGTTTTACAACAGGTTCTGGTTCTGGTTTCTTTGTTACTGTAACTGGTGCTGTGATAATTACTGGTTCTGGCTCTATTTCTAATTCTGGTTCTTCCTCAGCAATCTCCTCATCAGTGACAAGTTCTGTTCTGGATTTAACAGCTTGTTTGATATATCTCATGAATATATTATATTTATTCTTTTCTCCAAGACTTCTATCATATATTAATCTTACATACTTATCAGGATTCATTACAACCATAAATATTTTTTCAAAATCAAGATCATATGTTCCTTTCATAAGACGTCTGGAGAATAGATATGCATACATTTCTCTTTCTCTCAGCTTAGTAGGCAGAATGTTTGGATCTACAATATATAATAATATCTTATGTTCATTTATATCTTTTACTTCTTCTATACATGATTTAATAAAATTTGCTCCTACATCAACAAACCTTATATAACTTAACTTTGTATGCAAATAGTCTACATATGGAGTTATATCATAATAAAAACTTTTATTTTCAAATAGTTTAACATTGAAATATAATGTAATCCTATCTCCATAATTAGACTTAACCTTTTTGATATCTGTTTTTAATATCTTATTATAAGTTCTTTTAACTTTAGGAGTATATGCATATAATAAACGCCTCATCAATGGTAAGTTCTGAACATATGTTGATGCTATATCTCCATGTTCAAGTAATAGAAATACACTATATCCTCTTATTGGTATATATAGTTTAGTATCTTTTGTAGTAAAAAGTCTAAACTTATCAACATGTCTAACCTCTTCTAATTGTAACATATCTTCAAGCAATACATCTTCAGCTAAAAGTGTCTCCATTTGATTAATACTCTCCTTACAATGATATCAAATTGTCTAAATCAGATTCTATATGAGTATCATCACCATATAATATATTATAATGTAATGCATTTGATATATTCTCAAACTGTGCCCCACGTTTCCAGTTTTCAAGCAATGCAACTTGTTTCAAACTTACTCTGAGTGGTTCTCTTTTCATTCCTGATAATCTCCATGGTAATGCTGGATTGGTTGGATCTCTTTGCAACTGAGAACACAATACTTCAACTTGCCACATTTCAGATATTGCACCTGCAGCATTATATATATTAAATATGGCTAATACCAGATCTTCATTTCTAAGTTTCTTATTATTTAATGTTTTCTCAAGTCTTGCTGATGCACCAGTAAATGATGTAGTTGCATTCTTAAGTGATCCAACAATCATATCCTTATCAAAATAAACAATGTATTTATCTTCATCTTCATCATATGTCATAGCATCTATAGTTGGAAGAATAACAGTAAATAAGTAATCCAAATTAAGATCAACAGTTATATCCTTACTTTTAATTGTAAATGAACTAACAAGGTATTCATTAGCATCACTACCAAATATAGAATCACCATCAAATTCAATCTGTAAATCAGTTAAAGCTATAATATCAGTAGCATCTTGTTTAACAAGTTTAACCAGATCAGCATCCTCATCTATAAATCTTTTAATTTCTGCTAGTCCACCTTTATGCATTGTAGAAAGAGTCAACTGCGTTCCACGTTCACCAAGTGTTTGTGCTACAAATATACCAACATTAGTAGATCCTGCTAATTCTTTTATAGCTTTTTCACCAATACATTTACTGCAGAGTTTTAATGATGTGCAGTAAAGTGGGCTATATACTTCTATTTGTTTATCCATAATGTCATTATAATCAGTTATTTCTTTTCCATTGGATAGATATCTGCCCACAAATGCCTTTGCTAGATTTTTATCATCTATAGTTAAAGTAAGAAAACGTTTAGTTCCACATGATTTTAAATCTGGATCAAATTTAACTGAAGACAGTGCATATACATATTGTCTTTGTAAATATCCAGATATACTTGTATTCTGACTTCTATCTATAATGCCTTTTCTTGCACCTATTGCACCCAAGAAGTATTCATCTGGGGTCATACCATCATTGACTGCACTTTTGACTGGTGTCTCAATTATTTTGCCTTCTGGATCTTCAACATATCCTTTGGCAACTACCATGTTTTGTAATTGAGACTTATTACCTCTTGCTCCAGATACAAGCATATCTGCAATAATAGATTCAGCATCTTTCATACGTTTTAACACTTCATCTGTAATCTTTTCCAGTTCTTCAACAGCATTTGGCTTTGTGAATGCTTCTTCTTTCTTTGCTCTCAAATCATCTGGTAATTTAAAATCTAATGGTGTCATATGTCCACCTATTATAGTTGGTACTATTATACTAATCTTAGTTAATTCATCTATAATGTCCATAGTCTTTTTGTCACCATATTGTTTGTATATCTCTTGCAATATACTATTAATATTCTTTTTAGTTATAACTTCTTCTATATCTTTTCCAATTATGTTGGATAGTATTGCTCTACCAACACTTGTTATCTTATTGCCAACTTTGACACGTGTTTGTGGATCACCTGTGGATATAAGTATATTCTTAAGTCTGTCAATATCATTACTTGCTATAACTAATTTACTATTATTATGTGGTTGAGATAGATAATATAGGCCAAGTATCAAATCATTTTGTAATATTAGATTAAGTTCTCCATTTGGAGCTATTAGAGTTTTACCAACCATCATCTTTTCTTTTGCTTCTTTTTGTGCAGCTTCAGTAATTGGTAAATAGATTGCCATCTGATCTCCATCAAAATCTGCTCCAAATCCCTTAGTCACTGTTGGATGAATGTGAAGAGAACTATCTTCAACAATAATTGGTTTGAATGCTCTGACATTGAGTTTATGTAATGATGGATCTCTTTTGGCTAATACAACCTTCTCATTTGCTATCCTTTCAGTAATTACTCTTATCAATTTATCTATATCTGGATCTATCTTATTACCATTTGCCAGATCTGTGAGCAATCTATTTATATTCATCATAGTTGGTTGTACATTCTTTGATTTAAATTGATCTGCATATACATGCATTGCATAATACACTATAAATGGTTTGAATATAGCTACTGCCATAGTATAAGGAATACCAATTTCATCTGGTTTAATTTTTGGATCACCAACTATGACTGCTCTACCAGAAAAGTCAAGTGTTTTACCTAGTAATGATTGTCTTACAAGTCCACCTTTACCTTTAATTCTATTTCTTAATTCTTTAAATACATTGTACAATTTAACTTGTATATCATTCAATGCACGTCTATAAGTGGGTCCAGTTTCTGATGGAATAGTTAAAATCAATTTAGATGCATTAATAACATCAACATATCTATCTGTAATTGGAGTAGTCTGTATTCTATGTTCTTTGATTATGATTGGTCTATATGCTGGTGGTGCTACTATAAACTTATCTACAAATGCTATATCTTTATGTCTTAGTATATATGATAATAACTTCTTGGCAGATTCTGTTAATGTCTTCATGCTGTATAATGCTTTTATTGCAGTTTGTATATTTTGAACAAAATAATCTATACCCCAATTACCAGTATTGTTATTCAATACCTCAGATGTATCAGGATCAATTGATATTGATCCTTCAAATAGTTTTATCAAAGCTGAGCATCTTCTTACTGCAATCTCATATAGCAATGGATGCAGTACAGTACAGTGCAAATCTATATATGCATATGTTGTTCTCCATAATCTGGATCCCTGCTGACCAAATATCTTTGTACTATATAGTCCATCATCAGTGAACTTGCCAGATATCATAAGCTGTGGTGTTGTTATCTCTTTTAATTCATTATCCTCTATAAACTTATTTATATTAAGTAGCATCCTTGCTTTTCTCCTCTTTAGCTTTATTAATAGTCTCTTGTATATCTTTTAGCATATCATCCAATTCTACAAAAGCAGCATCAAGATTATTTATAAGTTCAGTAGTTGCTTTGGGTTGGTATGGTTTAATCTTTCTTATTGTCCATGATGTTGGTTTGCTTAAAGATAAAGAATATTTATGAAATGTTTTCTCTATAGCTACTGCTATAAATGAATATACTGCAGATGTCAGATCTTCCCTCTTGAGATTGTTCTCTTTATTTATTAATAAATTGTAGAATCTATCAACATAATCATTAATCTTCTGATAATAACTCTCATCAATATCAAATCCATGCTTCTTAAGAAAATCATCTAAATATGTATTATCACCTTTACTGACAATAGCCAATAATTTAACAATAGCAGTACTCATAATAAATCCTCCAATCTATTCTTCTATAGATATGTCTGCCTCTTCCAATTGTGATACCACATTTTCTATCAGAACATCATACATATTTGGAATCTCTTCAACAGAATCCATAATATATCCAAACTGATCTGCAAAGAATTGATCATTTAATGCTTCACATGAAACCATATCTTTAATATCTGTGTTATTTACAAACGTTTCAATTATATTTAATATATCTACAAGATTTAATTTATTACTCTCATCTACTAATGAAATAGTTCTTATTTTACTAAATGGCAGAACTCCATTCATATTTGATGTACATACAGCAAATGAATCATCATATCTAACTTTTAAAGATCCAATAATCAATGTTATACTGCTTAAGAATGTATCTATTAATGGTGATCTAAATACTGTTATTATTGTATTGGTTGTTATTGGTTCATCTACCATAATAGCATCATATTCACATTCTCCACAATATGGAAAGATATAACCATACTCTTTATCATAACAACACACAACATCAGTTCCAAGTGATCTAAATAGATCTATTATTGGATTAATATCAAATGTATCCAACAATGGTTTATATAGTGATCTTTTCTGTATTTTTTTGGTCATAGACATTGGAAATGCTAACATTTATACAATCACCCCATAGGTGCAAGTTATCTCAAATGTTAATTAGCTAATAAGCCTTTTAAGCTCTTCTTTCTTTTGATTGACAATATCATCATACTTTGGTGTTACTAATGAGTATATATAATCTACATATTCATCTATAAAGTCTTTCCATTCTATAGTATAAGCAGATCCACTTCTTGGATCAATATATCTGTTTCTATATAAGTTCAAAATACTTTTAGCAAATAACTTCCTAATAGTATTTTGTGTCTTATCAGACACAAACTTATCAAATCTCTTGTTCATAACTGTTTTATATAAATGTTTTGTTAAATTGTGTGGTAATGTTGGATATTCAGCACGTGTCTTGCGTTTATCAAATACTACACCAGATGTCAACATTTTGAGCAGTATCTGTTTGCTAGCATCTACTCTAATTATACAATCATAAACAAATAAGTTCATAAGTTGTGGAGTAGTATAAAAGTATCTTATTGGTAGTGAAAAGACTTTGATTATAAATGGCTGAGATATATTATATAGCGTGGGATAAACATTATAATGATATAAGTCAGAGTAACTTGAGTAGTTCTTTGCTATATAATCAAATATGTTCTTTGTTATTGTCCTATAGAACACTTCTTGCTCTATGATATTAGATTTGGGTGTAGGTATATTGTTTATAAGGTTTAATGATGATGGTATGCATATATAAGAAAAAGAAGTCTGTAATAACCACTGCAATTCATTCTTAGCTACAGATACCAAATATGCTATAGGATTGATAACATCATTTGGATTATTTACTGATGGCAATCTTAATGATGGCAGTGCTTTATAGAATATAGAGTTTATTAATTCCAGATTATGTGTATCACTTGCATATCCCTGAGAAGCAGATAGCATATCCCATAAACGTTTACCCTTTCTTTCTGGGCTGGTTTGTAAAATTATTGAATCTATTATTTTAAATAGTTTTGTTATTATCCCACTATCTAATAATTCTCTGCATATTATGTTATGTAATCCCTTTGCCTGTGTATCATCTAATACATATTCATTAGATAGATAAACAGGTATAAAGAATCTTGTACGTATAGATGCTTTATATAATATTTTTGTTTCTTCAATATTTATATTTAGGCTATATGCATCACTTTCAACAATACTAATGTTATCTAATAAGTTATCTCTTTCTATAATTTCATCAATATATTTAATAATGATTGGTGTCTTTTCCAGAATATAATTATACTTACTTGCTGGAGATGATTTATCAGTAAAGATGAAATGCATAAGTTCATCATATGTTTCATGTAACAACTTATGTGATGCTAACATTAGATTCACAACATCAAATATATCATTAAACTTATTATATACTGCAGCTATATTAACTGTAAAAGTATATGCATTATTAAAAGTTTCATTATGATATATTATAGAATGTTGTTTTTTCTTTTTAATTAATTCAAACATTACTTTCCTCCAGATGCTATCTTTTTAAGTTGATTAATAAATGATTCTGCATCTACAATACGTTTTGGAAATAGATATCTATTCCATAATTCAATCCATTTATCTGGTGAATACAACTCACCAGGTGTTTTACCTTTTATCTTCTTAATAAGATCCTTTTCAATTGTATTTCTTGGTATCATGGTGTATTTTTCTTCTCTGTAACTTCCAGATCTAAAGATTGGCATATCCCTAAAGGATGATGAAACATCAAGAGATTTAAACAAACCTTTAACTTCATTCCTCATATCTTCAGGGTCTATATCTATGGCTATAAGAAATACTAAATGCACACCATTTTGTGTTTGTTCATATATACTATTAAAGTTCATATTAGATTTAACTTTCCTTGCTTCATCAAACGCAGTTAACAATGAAGCACGTTTGCCATCAAAGTCAAATATTGGTTGAAGATATGATTTATCTTTAGATTTATCCACATATACTGGAGATAACAACACTTGAGATTTGCCTTCCATTATATCATCAATATGCTTCTCAAACACGCTTTCCTTAAACTCAGCACCAGTTCTTATTACATCTGGCATTGGTACAACATGCCTATATTTTACAATCATATTATCTATATCCAAGATATGTTTCCTCCAATCTTAGTTGGGCAGTGAATACCAATTCAAATATTCACTACCCACACAATCTACTAAAACATATTATCTGTATCTGCTCCTTCTGATGTTGTTTCTGATGGAACATTGAATAAACTTTCCAATACATTATCATCAGAGGATTCAACCACATCTGTTTCATTTTCTTGTACTGTTGTTGGCTGTGATCCTGTAGATTTATGTGTTGATTGTGTTGATGACAAAGCATCAACAATAAGTCCAACAAGTAAAGTATTCTGAAAGAATGTTTGAATATATTTGTAAAATTGAATTGCATTGGGTTTTGTGATATCTACTACAATCTTATCCTTATTTTGTGATATTACTAAAGAATATACAGTTTGACGTTCTCCAAACGCCATTGCTTTCTTAGCATTTGGAGTATCATAACTTAAAACAGATGTATTCTTTATTTTACCATCTAACACTTGTTTTACTTCAGCCAAGAATGTAAGATGATTATCTGCAGACAATGTAAATACTAAACTGTTTTTCCAATCAAATTTAGATTTAGTAGTTGGATTAGTAAATGGTTTAGCAACAGATATGTAAATACGTTCTTCATGCACATCAAATTTCAATTGTATTGCACCTGTCTTATTATCAAAAAATGTTTTAATTATCATCAATCTTCTCTCCTTTATGATAAATAATATTATAACTTGTGTATATTGTTACTATACAATCATACATTTTAGATAAATATTCTATATTGTATTTATCTTTATTAACATATATCTTGACTACATGCTTAAATGTGCCATTGCTAAGTGAATACACATTGACTATTATTCCAATGTTATCATATTCAATATATGACAATTCTTTTGGTGGTGTTGATATCTTACATATAAATGTATCACTTATAGTATGATATGTATCAATATAATGTCCATAAATAAACTTCTGTCCATCCTTTGACCAGATGCTTCTCAACCTTGGTATATGACTTTTCCTATTTCTTTTAACACTTACATATAAAATTGTCAAGAGTCCAATTGTCACAAATATACTAAGCATCTGAGGAAGCCAGTTCTTTCATTATCCTATTCAGAATTGAATAATAATCAACTTTAGGAATAATAAAAGAAGCAGCTTTCTTATGTCCACCACCACCATACCTTCCAGCAATCTCTGACATATCCTTACTTGTATTGCTATTATTTGTTCGTAATGCTATTTTTATATGGTTGCTATTAACATCAAATACAAATATAAAATAATCAATGTCAGGATTGTTCTGTCTTAATTGTGCTTCTATTTCAAATGCTGGCACATATTTCAGTTCATTGAAAAATTCAAGATGACATATGTTGCTATCATTATATATCTTTTCAATAACTTTGTCAATCTGATATTGATGTATTGTATAATACATACTTAAATATCTATTATACCATCTTGGTTTATAATCATTTGTTGGTGGGTCCTTTTCAAATAATCTTATAATAGAATAAAGCCTTTCTTGAAATGACTCCAGTCCACTTCTATCAAACACATAATAATAAAATACTCTTTGTATATCCAAAGCAAAACTTGATTCATCAAATCTCCACATATCCCAAGCATCTACTGCAGTAATTAGATCTCCATATGCTGCTATTCTATTCTTATCTATAGTAGCAAGCAAATCTGAATATAATCTTGTAGCAGAATGATTGTCATCTATTACAAAAGTATAATTTGGTTTTGACATGATATCTTCTGTAAACATACCATTATGATGGTCAATGTATAAGCATTTATATGAAGGATTAATCATTTGCATAGTATTATCTAGATATAATAACATATCTTTTGAAAAGTTAATATCTGTAATGATAAAGTTAGTAATCTTTGATTTATATTTAGAAATAAAATAATCTATCATAGTTAATATATATGATTTGCTATTTTTATCATAAGAACATGGATAATAATGTTTAATATTAAATTGTCTTGATAATAAAATAGATGTTATTCCATCTAGATCATTGTGTGATAAGTGGATAATCATGAGAACAACAACTCCTCAAATATAGCAAATATGAAATCTTGGAGGAGATGAGTTATTATTTCTCCTCCAAGATTGTCTAATGTTAGATCAAATTTTAGATATTCAACATAGATAATATGTCTTCCAATACTGGCTTATCATCTTCTATTACATGCTCTTTGGTATCAATGATAATATCATCATCTTCTTTTTCTTTGTCTGCATCATCCCAACTAAATCTGGCACGTGTTTTAACATAATTGTTAAGATCATCCAAAGAACACTTAAATAGATTATCATTCTTCATGAACTTAAGTATTCTATTGATTTGAACAATATAATAAAACCCACTCTTAGACATATTATCTTTATTAAGTATATAATTGCATATCATTTGATATAGTCCAAATCTGGTTATATTGGTTAACTCAGCTTCAGCCATAATCTTCTTTGCAAGTCTGATATTTAATAGCTGTGTCATAATTTTTAATCTATCTATATGTATATAATCCTTAGACCAATTCAACCATTCTTCAATAGCACCATCTATGACAGTTGGTATAGTATTAGCAAGATTTTTAAAATTGGCTATACTTGCTGCACCTTGTTTATGCACCAGGCCAGAGAATGCATATATAATGTGTTTTGTTGTGTGTGGTATTATGATGTTATCCTTTTCATCTGTCAAGGATACATGTATACCTGCCCTACATACTCTATTATATGAATTAACTGCAGTTATTGTTGCAGATAATGTAAGATCATTGAGTTCATATCTTTTGCTAGTTGTAAACATATCAAACAATATAGCACCTTTGTCATAAAGGAATAGATTCTCTTTTGATATCTCCCAATTAAGTGCAGGTATTAGATCTTGTTTAACAATGTCAACTACATCTTTATGTAATATCAATTGATATTGAGGAGATACACAATCATATACTTCATTGCCAAGAATATCAGAATAGACAAATTGACGATTTGCAATTTGAACTATATTTCCTTTATCATTCTTAATAAATGCTGGAACTAACTTAACATCAAATGAATAATCTTTAATCATGATTAATACCTCCTAAATTATAATTATAATTATATACTATCAGACATGCTTCTTATCATTTTGTCTATAGTTTGATAAAACTTTGAAGACATATCTGAATAGTCTGATAATATTGAATTTGTATAACTCTTACTTTCAGTTCCATAATATTTATATAATGCAATCTCATATCTACTATCTGCTTTTGACATACATTCTGCTAATATCCAACAACCAATGCTTATATTAATTGATGGGGAGTATATGTCACGCAATTCTTTAACTTTGCTCCCAAATGCACTTAGGATATTGTTTTTATGAACTCCCCAATTGATTTGCATTAACCCATGAGCAACTTTAGATC
>ERZ795046.2049-NODE-2049-length-18486-cov-10.016277_pt1 | contig 18486 bp, 20 predicted proteins | sample MGYA00375130_ERZ795046 | MGnify/ENA primary metagenome ERZ795046 (study PRJEB30175, sample SAMN05720202) | activated sludge metagenome | isolation source: anaerobic digester from wastewater treatment plant | place: Japan | collected 2015-05-15 ...
GGCATGCCACCTCCGGCTGCTGCCGGATTGTAGGCCTGGTCAGGGGTGAAGGCATGCTTTACATGAGGTAATTGCTGATCAGGATTGGTAATGTTTTTAATTCTCATTTGGTATTTAATTTTCTTAATTCGGTCGTCAAACATAAGAGGCTCCTTGGGTTAAAAAGTTTGTAAGTTATTCCAAAGTTAGAGATTTAATAGTGGCCTCGGTGGATTGTCCTACTGTCCACACGTGTGGACAGTCATCACTATTTTTTTGCCACTTTAGTTGATCACACATCCGGCACATTTACGATTGTATCAGCCGTTATTTTTCCTTGCAAAAAAGCCTTAATTGCGTCTTTTTTGGACATAAATCTTAGTGCTTCTTTCTGGTCTCTGCGTGGTCGAGTTGCCAGATAAAGGCCCGCAATATAATCCTCATCAAAGACTGTTGTGGGGGTTTTGAGTGTCGCTGGGCTGATGACGTTGCGACTGGGGAGCATGAGGTTCACGGCATCCTGGATGGCCTTTTCTGTGACCGGCACATGATATTGCATGGTGTCGCCGTCAAAGTCGGCACCGAATCCCTTGGTGAGGAGGGGATTGAGACGGACAATGTCGCCTTTGACAATCATCGGCCAGAAGGCCATGATGCCGAATTTATGCAGCACAGGGGCACGATTTACAATCACCGGGCGGATCTTGATTTCCTCTTCAATCGCCTCCCTGGCCATCGGTGTCCGTTCTTCCCATTCTTTGATGGCCTGTAAGAGGGACACACCCCTCCGCCGCAATCTGCGGATGATGAAGGGTTTATAGACCTCCCAGGCCCGATTTTCCGGCAATCCAATGTGGTCAATGTCAAAATTGGGGTCGGGGGCGATCACGGAGAGTCCCACCAGGTCCACCTGGCTGGTGAGAAGACGATTCTGCATATAACCGCTTTTTGGCTGATCGCCAATAATCTTGGCCAGGAACCCCTTGATGTTCTTTTCCTGCAAGACACGATCTTGGGGACTGACCAGACCGGCCAGGGCCTTCATGGCTGTATAGACATTGGCCCGTTCACTGTGGACATAGTTGGTTTTGGGGAGGAGTGTCTTGAGGGCCTCCACGTTCTTGAAAAGAACGTGATACAGATAATTGGCATCTTCAACCAGGGGAATTGACTGATCCGGCAAGAGATTGATGGGTCGAAATCGTGGCGGCAGGACAGGGATTTTATCCCACATCCATTGTTCGGGATGGGTGTTGGCCTTTTTGGCCCCCATCAGGTAGCTCAGCTTGCGGACAATCTTATCCCTATCTGATCCCCGTACTGTGTTTAGCTGCTTTTTGAGGGTTTCGATTTGCTGGTCGATGTTGATCCGTTTAAGGGCATTGTGGATGGCCTGTGGACCGGTTTCACCGTTGATCTCCTTTTCCCCTTTAAGGACACTCAGGAAATCGTCTTCATTGAGGTCCAGGAGGATGCGGATGGGCTGCTCCATGATGGGGTTGGGCATTGGCTCCGGTAGTTTGATGTAGGACCAACGGTCGCCGTTGTGTCCCCCGGTGAGTCGCTCATCGAAAAGACCACCCGGATAAGGCTTCAGGTTTTTCTCCACCCGGACTGTTTCGGCATTTTGAATTTCCCGGTCGCCGACCAGTTCATCGACATCCTTTCGTCCCATGCCGAAGATGTGGAATCGGTTGCTCTGCTGACGGACATTGATACCGGCAGCTCGCAGCTGGTTGATGTAGCTCTGGAAGATGAGGGGGACAGTTGGCGGAGGCGGGTCGTAGCCGCTCATATAGAGGGACCAGAATTTCTCGTTCCGCTGACCACGGACAGATGAGGCGTCCTGAAGGACGTTCACCGCTCCGTGGGCCACGAGGGCATTGGTCTCCAGAATGGCGAGGCGTTTGGCCCCTTCATCGCCGCCCTTGGCCGGTTCACCGAAGGCTGTGTAGTGCCCAAAGCCTCGGGCCTTGGCCTTGGACTCTGAGGTTTGATGGAGCCGCATGAAAAATTTAACACCGGAAAAGACAGAGGGGATCTTCTTTCCGGTGCTGGGGTCAACAACATACTCAACGCCACTGACCCCGTGTTTTTTCATTTCGTCGTAAATGAATTGCTGCCAGTCTTTGTTGGCCTCAAAATCTACCAGCTCGTAGGGCTGTCCTGTCTTGGAAGCAATCTTGCCTAAGATGGTTTCCCAAATAGAGGAGGGGTTTTTTCGGCTGATGATGCCCAGGGGTCCTTGGACGATTTCGGCTGGTTTTCCATCCGGAAGGATGGGCATCTCATCGTCAGGGAGAATTTTGGAAATGACACCCTTACCACCCCAGCGGTCGGCCAGCTTATCACCTTCTTCTGCGGGGGCAATAGCCTTGACGACGACCACAGCACCCTTGTCCGTCTTGATGGCGTGTGTCACAACCCCAGGGACATTATGCTTCCAAACAACGCTTTGATCGGTGTAGGTTCTGGCCTTTCTTTTGTGGATGCGGGCGGCTTCCGGATCGTGTTTGACTGCCAGGATGAGTGGGTCGCCGGGATTGACGGTGGTCCCAATCTTCGCTAAGCCGTTTTCGTCGATCTTCTCAAGCTGTTCTTTTTTGTAGAGGGTGGGATAGAAGGAGAGATACACCTTCTTATCGACTTTATGATCTGGAGACAGGTCCAGATCATTTTTGTACATGTGCTCACTTGCAATCCGCTTGGCAAAAGATTCTGAAATCACAAAGCCGTCCGCGAAGTTGTAGCCTCTCCAGGGAATGAAGGCGATGCGGGCATTGATTCCCAGGGCGATATCTCCTTCGGCATCGGTGAAATTGGATCGGGCGAGGAGGTCTCCCTTTTTGATCTTGTCTCCGGGGGCCACGGTGGGCATCTGGTGGAAGGGCGTCTTTCGGGCCAGGGGATGATTGACAAAGAGGTTGTAGGTCTTGGTTTCCCCACTAGCATAGCGAACGGTCACAGCATCGTCAGTCACCTTTTCCACAATGCCATCTTCTTTGGCCTGGATGGTCCCGGCAACTTCCGAGAGGAGGCGTTCGTAGGTCTGCTTCTTTTCCGGGTGGAGATTTCTTACCAGAGGTTTTTCGGGATTGATGAGGGGCAGGGCCTGGGTGATCATACGGCTGCCCATCACGGCCCGCTGACCGTGCAGGGTGCTCTTGAGCGGTAGCAGATTGGCCACCGGAGAGAAGGCGTAATTGAAGTGGGGGAGGACGTAATCGACCTCTTCAGGCTTGACCAGCGTCTGTCGGCCTTTCTGGATGGCGGCGACCAGAGGTTCTCCGCTTTCCAGTTCTCCGGGAAAGGCGATGGTCGCTGTCACCAGGTCCTTGGCGCTGACGATTTCCTTTTTTCCCGTCTTGGCGTTGATCATCTCCCGATAAAGGTAGCCGTCTTCACCAAGATAAATCCCCTCAGCCCCGTAGGAGTCCAGACCAATCTTGGCACTTTCCGGCGTGCGGATGGGGTCAATAAATCCCAGATAGGATGGGTTAACACCCCGCATTTCATCCCGCACGCTGTCGATGTTGAAGATGGCCCCTTCCCCCAGCCGACTGAATTGGAGTGCCCGGTCATAAATTTCTACGGGGTTGATCTCTTCCATTGCCCTGGCCAATCCCGAATCGGCAATCACACTGGTGATCTGGGGCGTGAAGAGATCGATAGGGATATCCTCGGCCTGCTTTGTGTGAAAAGCCTTGAAGAGGGCCTTTTTCTGCATGCTGGCATAATCTTTTTCAATGCGTTCCGCCATCAACTCGGCAGGATCCATGACCTTTTGGAATGCCAGATGGTCTCTGTCGTCAGCCAGCTCAGGATTGCGGTGGACTTCCAGGATGCGTTTCAGAGCATTGAGGACGACTCGTCCGGTGAGTGTGTCATCAGGGGCATTGACCGTCTGGGCGTTGACATGCGGCGAGAATTTGTAGCGTTTGAATTCTTCTTGGAGGGCTTGCAGATTTCCCTTATCCCCAAGGAAGCGTTTGACAATCTTTTCCTCTGCTGAACTGGAACTTTCAGCCAGCAGACGGGCGTGGATCTTTTCCCCCAGTTCTTTTTTGATCTCGTCGTCACTGATACCCAGGGCCTTAAGGAGGGGATAAACCGGTGTGATGGACTGTTGATGCTCAATGACAAAACGTTCTTTCTCCGGTTGGAGACGGATCTTAAAGACGGTCCCTGTCTTGGGTGCCGGATTGAAGTGGGCGTAAGTCCCACTGTCGTCATAGGTGACATAAACCCCTGGGCGCAACCGAAACTGGTTGGTGATTGAGTACGAGGTGCCATTGAAGATGAAAGAGTTAAGATTGGTAAAATAGGGGATTTTGGCAATGGTCTTTGTGGTCTGTGAAATGACATTGCCATTTTCATCCAGGATTTCCCATGTCCCCCGGACACGTTTGGCGATGGTCTCACCGAGGAGTACGGCCTTTGTCTGGTTTTCCGGATGGCTTATGCTGTCGTCATCGACGATGGAGACATCGCGCAGCCGGATGGTGTGCTTTCCAAATTTATAGGGTTGGATGTTCTGGAGGGCCTGAAGGACACGGGTTTCCACACGCGAACGGATGGATTTGGGGTCCCAGAGAGGCGTCAGGGACGCCGGTTGTGGGGGCTGGGCCGGGGCCGGAGTCAGGATGGTTGAGAAGGAGGGTTTCTGCGCCCGTGGGGCTGGTGGCGAAAGAAGGACTGGATTGTCAGCCATTTCATCTGATGCTATTTTTGTTCTTTTTTGTTCTCGTCAGGGGCCTTTTTGAAGACTTTACGCTTGATGACGATGATGGGTGGTGCTTGGTTGTTGACGACGTTGAGGGCTTCTTCTTGCGTTGTGAGGATCTCGTCTGGGTCTTTTGATTTTTCGTATTTGACACCTTCATTGAATTTTTTCGCTGCCCAGAGGCCCAGCAATGTCAGGTAGGCTGCCGTGTTGAGGGGATTGAGGCTCCAGGCATCGGCTTCCTTTTCCAATGTGCTGCTGACCTTTTCAATAGTCTTCTGGACTTTGACATCTCCAATAACGTCTTTATATTTCTTTTGAATTTCTTTAAGCTCTTTTTCTTTTTCCGCGATACTCATTTCGCGGAGGAGTCTTTCTGTCAGGTACCAGGTCGTCAGACCACCAGCCAGGGTCGTGGCCACGGCTGTGGGGAAAAGAAATTGCCTCTGGCTGATGATGTCCATGACGTCCCAGGACTGCTTGGCGGTTTTCTCCTCACTTTCTTTTTCAACGCTGATCACCAGAGGAGCACTTTTGACCGATTCGTCTGGACTGCGCAACCGGCTCTTTCGTAAGGCAGCACGAATGAGTCCGGTCGTGAAGCCCAGGGCTGAACCAGCCAGCAAACTGCGTGTCAGGATGTCCCAGACGTAATTACGGATAACTTCTTTCTCGTATGATGGGTCGGCCATAGCGTATATTGTTATTCTTTACTGAAAACGTGAGGCTGAGACATAAGAAGATTTTTCTTGGTTGGATTCAATTCCCTGTAGGGAACAATCCATTCCAGATAGACGGAAGGATAATTGCTATGTTCGGAATGATTGAAATGGCGATAGAGGATGATGTACCAGCCGTTAATGCAGCGATCCACAATCTCTTGATACTTTTGTCGCTGTGCTGGATCACTGAGGTCAAACGTTTCAGAGAAAAAGTCGTAAGATGTGAATGTGTAACGATTCCATTCCGCGTCTTTCATCAGGAATGCTGGACCACGGAAGGGCATCCCCAGGTTATCCGCCTGATCAAAGTAAAGCGGGAGTCCCCGTGTTTCATCCGTTTTTCCATTCAAGGATTCGTAATACTTGAGAATGCTCATAAAGCAATGGCCCGTCGTCCCGGATTTGTTGCATCAACAACCTTATCTTGATTGGCCTGTTCAGCAGCCTCCTGGAGCCGAATGAATTGCTTCATGGACTCAATGCGCTTATCAAGCTCGTATTCCTTTTTGGCCAGGTTCTGGATGGGATCGAGAACCTTTTTGACGATGGGATAGAGGATGGTTCCCGCCCCACCGGCGATAGTTCCTGCTAAGAGAAAGGGTGTGATTTGCTGCCAGATGTCAAGGTCATGCTGGCGCTGACGAAATTTGTCCAAGATAATGTTTGAGATGAGGGCCGTTGGCAGGAGTGTGGATGCCAGATTGCCGAAGCCGAAACTGGCATCAGCGGTCTTAACAAACTGACCGCCCTGGTCAAAAATATCGGCAGTCTTTTCCAGAAGTTCAGCGGCTTTTTCTGAGTCATAGCCCTGTTGTGCACAGTAAGTGAAAAATCCTTCTAGAAAAGCCTGTTGGTTGGAAGTATATTCAGAAGCCATACGTCAACTCTTTTGTGAGGTGAGCGATTAATCTCGGTTTATTGGCGCAAATAATATCTGACAGATATTTTCTGCAATCAAGGGCAAGTCTGCAGAAGTCCCATGTTTGGCCCACTGACAGATGGCATCCCCCAGGTAATACCCTGGACCATAATTGGCTGGATGGACAGCTTGAGCAAACGCACCGGATGCCATTTTAATATGAAGTGTTTTGAGGCCGTTTAGTGACTCATCCTTAGTATTATTTAAATAATAACATGAGACGCAGCCTTTTAAAAAAGTCGTAACAGTTTTGGCTGCTTGCTTGATGGTGTCGTTAGGAGAGAGGAGTGCCTGCTTGAGTTTATGGGTTGCCTGTTCTGTGGGAAAGGCTTCGGCTTGTTTGCCAACATAACGTTCCCAGTTATTGAAGAAGTCCTGCTTTTCTTTATCTTCCTTCATCTCTTCAATTTTTTCTGGGGTGACTTTGGGCGGACGGTTGGTGGCAAATACGTTGGTGTGGATGGGTCCAGGTTGCAAGATCCCCATCGGTCCATGTTCTTTTATGTTGAAAATGGCCCCCAGGATTCCAGGGGCTGCCAGACCGGTTGCCAGGCCATAAATAAGAAGCTTGCGGGCAATTTTCTTGGCTTTTGTATCCGGCTCGCCGACAATCAGACGGGACAGCAAATACCCTGACCCAGCCCCCATCAGCCCACCGATGAGAATGCTGGCCAGGGGCGATGCAAAAATGGGGGCCTGGTAAGTGAGGGCACTCGGGAGAAAACCACTCAATTCCAGTAAGGTCGTGAGCGGGCTTGCCATCACAAACTGGTTGCGGCGTTGGTTCCAGTAAATGGGATTCTGCTCTGCTGCCTGCTTGCTGAAGAGCCTCTTTTTGAGGGCCGGGTACTCGCGGTACTCATCGACAAAGATGAGACCTCTTGGGATTTGTTCCTGCCAGGCTCTTTTGTCCTCAGGCGTATAATCTCCATCCACAAAGATGCGATGGTTGGCCAGTCCGATATAGCTGGTTTTCTCCAGGGTGCTAACAGGCAGCTCCAGGAAGGCCACTTTCACGGCAAAGGCTGGTTTACGATGCTGCTGGACAGCTTGCAAAATATGGTTGGTGCTGAGTAACCACTGCTTCATTGCTGTTGCTGCTTCGGTTTATAATTGGCTGGAATAATGGTTCCTGCCGCCCAATCAAATTTTTCTTGCACAGAAATTTTATAGGGTGCTTCAGAAAGGATGCAAATATGCGTATCAATCCCTTTGCATTTTCCGGTTATTCGTAGAAAAGGATAACAGGAATTGGGGCCGAAAAGCATGACCGCCGTCTTATCGTGAACGATAATATCCCCAGGCTTGATTCCATAGTTGTAGTCAAGGATGAAGGACTTTGGAGAATCCCCAAATTTAATAAACTCTTCAATTTCTTCTTCTTCATCTTCTTCCTCGTCATCTTCTTCTTCATCGTATTCCTCATCCTCCTCGTCAGGTTCCATTTCCTCAATTTCATAGCCATCTTCGATAAGTTCATTTTCGACACGAATCACACCGGATAGGTTGACCGGACAAGCGGAGGCCGTCCACAGCCACTGGATGGTGGGATATTTGTTCTGGGAACTCTCGTCGAAGAGGGGAAGGAGCTTATCTAGCGTCAGGGAGGTGGCGTAATTGAAATGGCAACCGTCGATGGGGCCACCGACGATACTGCCGACACAGGGAAAGACCATGAATGTAATCTGGGCACCTTCTTCGTAAAAAAAAGGTGTCACCAGGACATTGAATGCCGGGCAGCGGGGATTGGCATTGATGATGGCCGCGTAAATCCCTTCCAGGATGGTTTTGATAACGTCCTTGACATTTTGAAACTGCTCGGGTGGAATATCAGCAAATTGATCAGGGAGTTTGTTACTCATGGCGGAGGGCTGGCTGGTGACCACGAAAACACGAGCAACACGTCGAACGGTATCGGGAGTTGTGAGGGCATAAAGATGTCCTGTGTTGTTCTGCGTCATTGTTCTTTCTCCGAAATTCCAAGAGGATAATCTTCATGGAAGGCGATGAAGGCGGGTGCCCGTAAGGCACCAGAAGGAAATTTTTCCTGGGCGGAAACCCGTGCAACGCGACCAATGTAGTCTTGTTTATTGAACCACATATCGCTCCGTAACTCATCCGAGAGACCGGTACCTACCCTTCCGACGGGAGTTCCCTGTGGTTCCCAGCTATACAGAAATCCACCGGCAACACCGCGATATTTCCCCTGGCCTGGGAAAATATCCACGATATAGACATCATGCTCCGGACGTAATTTAATCTTCCAGCTTGGGCCGGAAGGAAAATGAACCACAATTCCTTCTTTAGTCAAAGGATGCTGGTTGTTTTTAATCTGGGTTAGCAGCCTTGTGGCTTCTTTGGTGGGATATTTTTCTACAGAGTGGAAGACATCATTTGGCAGGTAATCTGTAATTTTTTCAAGATGCCGATACCGATTCTGATATGGCTCGGTGGCAGCCGCTCCATTGACCTGTTCGACATCAAACAGGGCGATGCGGGGCTGGAGATTTTCGTTTTTTAAAATCCAGCGTGACTGGCGGGGCGTTGAATTCAGGAGGCGATTGATGGTCTGGGGATTAACCGCCTGTCCGTCTTTTGTCACGGCGTAGATTTCTCCCCGCAAAACAGTATTGGTGTATTCTTTGGGTAAGCCAGGAATACGGATTTTTTTACCAAAAATACGTTCGGTATGGACAATCGGCTTGCCGTCGGTACTAATTCGATATGAATAAACCTCAACATTCCCATCCTGATCGATATGGATGAGGCCCGAGGCCCCGTCGATTTTAGGCTGCACAATGGCGTCTTCAGGAAGGTTCACGAGGTGCTCTTCTACTTTAATTTGGAGTTTTTTTTTCCAAAGGGTAAAGGTTTCTGTGGTGTAACATTCCTCAATAGCCAATTCTTATCCTTGGTCTTGATCAGAACAAATCGTTCTGGATGTCGTTTATGAGCGATAATGAATTCAATTTTATTGTCTGAAATGTCGGTAATGATGACATGCCCTTTGTCGGCGATTCCGACCTGGCCCTTCCCATAGCCCTCAGTGATTTCACCTTCAAAATCTTTGTAGTCATAGGAGTGGAGCGGCTGGAGAACAGCCAGGTGTTTTTCTCCTGGCTTGGGCAGGCCCTTGGGGACGGCCCAGCTCACCAGGCCATGCTCTTTGGTGCCAAACCGCAGGTCATAATGTTCTCCGGCGCGGTCGGCCTTATGCTGGTGGAGCACATACGTAATGGCATCCCCCACAGGAAGCTGGCTCCAATCTCCGTATTCATCACGATCCGGGATGCCAACGGCATCTTCATCGGAAGATGGCTGACGCTCCTCTGCCCGTTTATGGGGAGCCTCTTCAGCAATTACAAGGATAAACTGAGGCAAGAAACGAGAATGAGGCGAAGGCGGCAATCCGTAAGCCTTGCGAAGTTTGGTCAGCTCCTGACTGCTGACGCCAAAAAACCATATATACCTACGAGAGCGTGGATCCTTCCAGCGCTGCAACCGATGGAGATAGAAGGTAACGGACCGACCTTTCTCACGAAAGTTTTCCGGCCCACCAATAGATCGTAATTCGTTGTCTTTAATAACCAGGATATATCCATCGTCATTGGGTGTCAATCCATATTGATTCCCAATAATCTTAGTGAAGGCATGACATAGGTCTTTAGGAATATCAATGATGACTTCTCGCCCTTTGTGAATCTTGAGTGTCCCCACAAGGGGGATGGCTTTGGTTTTAGCGGAAGCACTGAATTTGAACATTGGCTAATCGTTTACGTTGAGGATGATGGCGACGGCCTGATTTTCATAGGTGCGGTACACAGAGAATTCTCGGATAACTGGTTCGGGGGAATTATTGACTTTCCATCTCCCTTCCATCTTGTAACAGAATGGGTAATGGTCTGTGGCACAAAGGTGTTTGAGCTGTGCAATGGTTTCTCCGTCTAACCATTTGGCCAGGCCAGATCGAATAACTTCATTCCTCCCGGCATTTAAAAATTCTAACATTCCTGGCGAGGCATCCATAATCATGTCCACATCACTGTTGCAGTTGGCAATCAGGACTTTGACCGGAGAATTAAAGAGAATATCCCTATAAATCTGCTCATATCCAAGCTCCACCTTTGGTGGTATAGTTCGGGGGTCCTGATTGTTCGCAAGGATAAAACTGTGATAAATCGCCAGAATTCCCAGGATCAGAATGCTGAGGACAGTGATGATCTTGAAGACAAGGGTATCAGAATTGGCGTTTGTGTTCATTTATGACTCACCTCGTTGCGAAGTGTCTTCGTCATGATAATCAACATGGTAATGTGTTTCGTTTTTGAAAATGGTGATTCCGGGAAACCGTGAATCTTTAAAGATGGTTAGCAGTTGATAGAGATCCTTCATGACAGTCCCCATATCAGGCACATATCCGGCAGCGAAAAAAGAGATTCCCGCCATCGCCAATTCCGGGATATTAGGCCATTGAATGGCAGAAAAAAATGCCGCCAGCACTCCCACACTGCATCCGGCGATAATTTTCCACGCTGATGTGGCCAGAGGCTCTTTTCGTTGATGAGAATCGCAGATGATCTTTAGAAAGACGCTCAGCCCTCCTAAGATGAAGCAAAGGAGATAGATTGGCGAGGAATGATTCATCGGAAGAAATATCGGCGGAATAGTTCAATCTTGAAGGTGCTGGTACGTTCATTGCGGCAATTCTCCCAGGACAGTTCGCCCATCCACCTGTTGCAGACCACTCCCAGATGAATAAGCTCGACCGGCAAATAGCAGGTTAGATGCTCCGGCCAGCGCAACAGATACTCCATATCATAGGAGGCTGCGGTTGTGTATTTATGTTCCTTGAAGGGAGGGCATTGGGTATGTCTGGGGTCAAGACTATGGACAAGACAGAAGAAACCGATTCCTACGGTTCCATGTTCCAGAGGGATCTCCTCCACAGGAGGCAGAGAAGCATTTTTGCGAAAATCAGTCCACAGGCGTCGGAAGGCTCCGTGGAGATAGCCTTTCTTCAAAAGATCAAACGGAACATCGTTTACTACAATTATATCACTATCCAAAAACAGCCACCAAACATTTTCGCCGGGGTCGGGACCAGAATAAAGTGCATCATTAAGCCCGGCGGCTTTATTAAAAACACCGTGCGTATAGAATTTATCAGTAATATGCTGGCGGATACGATAATCCGCTTTTTTTATTGCATTAATATGTTCCTGCGTTTTTTTATCTTCCGGCGATGTAATTAATGTCCATGTTGTGAAATTCCTTTGCAGGATGTAGGGTGTGATGTATTCTAACTCGTCTGGGTAATTAACACTGACTGTGAAGATGTGCAGCTCTTGGTCTTGTGATGATCGCATAGTGGTTTAAATTTTCCCCGATAGCAGTACCCGTGATCCGTAAGATAAATCTGCTCAACCTCCACACCTTTTTTCCAGTGCCAGAGGACTGTCCAGCCAAATTGCCATTGGACGTAAGTTGTGTACTCAAGCTGAGTAATGTCAGCCAGGCAGCCATTCTCAATTCCGTAAATTTGCTGATTGACGAAGCTCACAGGCTGGACGGACATACGATGTGAATGGCCGACAACAATAGTCTTGCCAAATTTTTCGGCCTGAGTGCGGGCACTCATTCCTGGATATTTTTTGAGATCATGCCCATGTGAAAAGACAATGGGATAGTCACCGTTAATAATTTCATAAGGTTTATTATAGGGAAACAATTTAACTTTGTGCTTATCCAGGTCAAGCAATGTTGTCCAGCTAAGCTCGGACATCTGGGATAATTCGGGAACTTTATTCCAGATGAATTTTTTAAGTCGCTCCTCATGATTTCCTTCGGAAAAAAAGATCTTGCTTTTGGGGTGCAATTTTCGCAGATGATGGATGAAGCGTCGAGCCAGATAAAGTTCCTGAGGAAAAGACAGAAGGCGTTCCGGATTTTTCAGGAATTTGGATAGGGGATAGGCATCGCAGAGATCACCCAGGATGTGGATGTAATCGGGCTTGAGGTCTTTGCAAAAGTTGAAAAAAGTATTGACGTAGCTTTGGTTGTGAAAAGGGATGTGCACGTCGCTGATGACAACGTGGCACAGGATGCTTTTACTCATGCAAACAGATCTCCTCTGCACAATTGATCAGCCACACGGTGAAAATCTTCCACGTTAAAAAACTTCATTGTGAACTGGGGGAAACAAGTCTGGTAAAACTCTTCCAGGTCGGCTTCAAATTGTTTCCATTGCTGGGGGTCTTTTGTGGTATGCCATCGTCCGTAGGGCAGAATCACGTTTTGTGTCCTGCGCATAAAAAAGTAAACAGGATGGAATTTGGTTTCCCACTCAAGTGTCAGGGGGAGGAGATGTTCCCATTCGTGGCTGTCGGGGCGAAGAGATTTGATGTAGAAGAGAATCAAGGACGGCGGGCAATCGGTGATCAGGACATCCACACCCTGCCGCAAAATGCGATATTCATCAGCTATCTGTCGTCCCCACAATTCATATTCCTCATAAAATGTGGGACGATTGCGACCTTCATAATGCCAGTAACGGCAGCGCTCCGGAAGCAATTCACTTGAAGATTTCGGATTGATTTTGCGATAAGCCGCAAAGAACGCAGACGCAGCAGTCGTTTTTCCTGATCCTGGGATTCCTGTAAAACAGACGCGGACTTGTGGCTGTTGGTGTGAACTGCACATGTGAACACTACCATTCTTTGCATCTGGACAAAACTATCCATATGGGAATGTCACGCTCTTAAAACATTTATTATGGACAGAACCATAATTCGCGCAAAATTCTTATGTGGCATGTAAAAAAAAGCAGGACCACAATCTATATGTTGTGGCCCTGCCGCTGTGCTCAACAAATAAAAAACCGTCACACGTAGTACAGGGAAACACCCATCTGGGAAACACCCATCTCTGTCATGACAATAGGATCTCTCCAGCGATTATTTTTCTTCAGTTCAAGGGCCACATCGACCCACTGCTTATGCCGCCACATATTTTCAGGGTTATTCTGTGCGGCAAGGGATTGGTTTACTTCCAGAGGCCGATATTTCTCAAAAGGATCACAGCTCATTTCCTGTTGAAAGATGTCTCGTCCCCAGTCAAGCCATCGCTCTGTGCAGGTTGTGAGTTTTGCCCCATCAGCCTTCGTCACGAATGTGTACTTTGAAAATGTTTGAAAGACCTCACCGAATGCCGCAATGCGATTTTCTGCGATATAAATGGGGCCATTCGTATTGACCGGGAAGCCCTGGCGCATCCACACCATAATAAGGCGGCCATTTTTCAGCTTTTTAATGAAGGCTGGTGCTCCATCCCGATGGAGAACCCCATGCTGATACCAGGCGAGGATGTTCCGCTTTTTATCAACAACGGCTGGGCCATCTGTTCGATGCAGCTGTCCACACGTGTGGAAAAAATGGGACCCGTCTTCTAAGATCACGGTTGGCTTGCCGATCTCCAAACGATGGCGGACGCCGTAATACCAAAATTCATAATTGCTGCCCCAGATGATAGCGGGGCCATCGGCACGGTGTCTGTAGCCCCATGCCCAGTATTCCTGGTACGGTTTGCCGTTTTTAGTTCCGACCAGAGCGGGGCCATCAGGGCAATGCAAAATGGAGTCCAATCGGCATTCTTTCTCGACCACAAGCGATTCCATACCAAAGTCCTCCTGAGAAAAACAGAAATGGCAGTTACCATACCCACAGTATTATTACGCATATAAGCGTATTATTTAGTACACTTACTTAATATTTAAGTAATTTACGTCATAACTAAATGATGCGTGGAGGTACACATCCCATGAAAAACGAGATGATCAATACCTATGCCGAATTGTGTCGTATGTTTAAGGTCACGTTGCAGAAAAGCAACCGTAAGGCCATTTCCCGTATTTTTTCTGCCATTATTTATCCCAGAACGGTGATCTCAAAGCTTGTTCTGATGTTTTATAAGTACATGTACTGTGACCTGGATGAGGAGACCAGCGCATATTACGAAAAGATGCTGGAGAACCTCATCCGGAATGGTGATGTTCTGCCTAACAAACTGACACCAGCAGATTTACGGAAGGTGATGTTACATATTTACCAGGTTTCTGAGGAAAAGGAAGAAAGGAAGGAGCAAAAAGAATGAGTCACATGATCAAGGGAACGCTGAAGTTGGATCCGAGGATTGCAGAGCAGGTCTGCAAAAAGCACAACCTTAAATGCGGCATTGGTTCGATCTCGTTTTACAACGACAAGGCCGAAGGTTTTTGGTTTGAACTGCCCGGATGGCGGTATCCGGTGGTCATCACAAAGGATGGCATTTTCTATGACAATTACGGAGGTAATTGGGGAGATGAAAAGGAGCTAATCAATTTTTATAAGGAGTACACCAAGGAGGTACTGGCATCTGCCAACATGTACGTTGTGCAGGAAAACGTCAATGAAGATGGAACCATTGAGATTATCGCTGAGGAGTATTGATTTCCATCAGACAACAGGAGGACACACATGCGAAGGATCATCATCAAAATCACAATGGATGGCTTCCAGATTGAAGCCGACGGCTATGTCGGAAAATCCTGTGAGCTATCCACAATGAGAATTGCATCGGCATTGGGTATCAAGCAGGAGGAGACATTCAAGGAAGAATATTACCTGGATGACCAGACTGTGGAACAGCACATCTCGGATCATAGTGAGGAGGACAAGTGATGAAACTAAATATCGACAAATACATCGCCGCCGGATATTCAGGAATTTGGATTTCCAGCCTTGAACCGGATGCAACCTACCTGACAATCCAAAAGGAGGTCAACATCCTGAAGCAGCGGACAGAAATGAATCTGTTCAAGTGGACCATCACCCAGGACTGGGGACAGGGCAATGACCCACCGCTGATGGTATTTGACAAGCCTCCGGCATCGGAGAATGCCGTTTGTGTTTTACAGTACTTCCATTACTTCGTTAATAATCCTGAAATCTGCCAGCGTTTATTGGATGCCGTGAATCGCGGTAAAATCCAGGGCATTCACTGGGTCGTCTTGGCCCCGCATGAAAAGGTGCCTGCAGAGCTGGAAAAGTACTTTCTGGTGCTGGAGGATCAGCCGCCCAGCGTCGATGAGCTTTATAAGATTGCGTATGATTTTAATGCCCAGGAACGCCTGGGACATACTCCTGAAGAACTGATGACTGTGGCCGAAGCCGCCAAAGGTCTGGGTTCTAATGAGGCTGAAAATGCCTTTGCCTTTTCTATCGCTGAAAAGCGGAAACTGGATGTGGAGCTGATTAAGCAGCTGAAGGTTTCGTCGCTGAAGAAGCACGAATCCATTGAGATTGTCTGCCCCACACAGGGATTTGAATCCCTTGGTGGCTTAAAGGCTATTAAAGACTTTTGCCTTAAGTCATTAATGGCAATGACTTCTCAGAAGAAGGCAAAACCCAGAGGCGTCATCCTCCTGGGCGTGCCAGGTACAGGCAAAAGTGCTCTGGCTAAAGCCTTAAGCTACGAGACCAAAATTCCTCTGCTCAATTTGAATTTGGGTGGTCTCTATGGATCGCTTGTCGGCCAAACGGAAAGCAACGTGCGGCGGGCCTTGCGCATTGCCGACGCTGCTGCCCCGTGCATCCTGTTTATTGACGAAATCGAAAAGTATGTCGCTGGCTTAGCTTCCAGTGGCAAAACAGATAGTGGTGTAACATCACGTTTGATTGGGACCATGCTGTCATGGATGAATGACCATGAAAGCGAGGTATACCTGATCGCTACCTGCAACGATTTCCAAAAGTTGCCGCCGGAATTCAGCCGGGCCGAGCGATTTGATGCTATTTTCTTCTTTGATATTCCGTCTCCTGAGGAGAAGGAAGTCATCTGGGATATTTATCTGGACTACTATGAAATTGAAGATCGCAATCGACCCAATGATAGCGGCTGGACAGGTGCCGAAATCAAAAGCTGCTGTCGGCTGGCCAATCTCCTGGATATTTCCTTGGAAGAGGCTGCCGCCTATGTGACGCCGGTTGCCCGATATGCAGATATCGGTGAATTGCGCAAGTGGGCCACCAATCGGTGCCTGTCGGCTTCCTACCCAGGCATTTTTGTCGGGGAAAAGCCGCCCGCTAAACTATCTAAGAGAAAGATCCATAGCGCTGATAATTAAAAGCGTTAATTGGGATTTTTCTTCTCATGTCCAAGAGGCGACAGTGCTGGGGCAACCCGGCGCTGTCGCTTTTTTCTTTTTCACCCAACATGAAGGACACCAGCATGATCCAGAAAAATGTTGTGGCCAATGCCGACGACCTGATGGATCTTGTATCCAAAGCCATCACCTGCAAGGTGCGTCGGGCGCTTGAAGAGCATCGCTACGAACGTCAAACCTACTATCGATCTGTAGTGGATGTGGAATTGACCAGCGACACAGTCGAGGTCCTGGTGGCATTTGCCGAGGAAGTCACTGACATTCCCTTAATGTGGCAGCAGTGTTTGGAATATGATACCACCTTAATTTATGAGCTGGCTAAAATAGAACGACTGGAAGATAACATTTTCCGGGTGACGTATAACGTTTATGTGGAATGAGGACAAAAGCAATGGCGCGAAAATTCGAGGACTTCACAGGAGTGAAGATGGAATTTCACTGGCTGGGGACATCACGGACGTTTTCCGATGACAAAATTCAGCAAGTCGCAAGCTTGTATTCAGCAGAGGAAAAGCTGCTTTCACTCCGCAAGAAAATTGTTCCTAAGGTGGATGTTTATTCAGAATTAACTTCTGTCAAAAATGCTATTAGAAAATATTGGGTGAATTCAACATTGTCGTACATTGAAAAGGGCGTGCGGCTGCTTCCCATTGATGCAATTTCGTCATTTGATAGGACGATGAGTGAATATCGGGAACAGCTGCGTGATCTGGCCCAACAATTCCGCGCTCAGCTTCCACATATTGTGGAATTGGCACGGGCACAATTGGGCGCACTTTTCGATAGTGAGGAATATAATATTGACGGTGACTGTTTCGATGTAAACTGGAAATATCTTTCCCTGAGCGTTCCAGAGTATATCCAATCACATCGGGAGGTGTATGAACGTGAAACAGAAAGATTGCGCCAGCAGATCGAAGAGGTTATTCTTCTGGCAAAAGCAACTTTCCTGGAGGAGCTGAAAGAGCTGACCGGACATTTGATTGAACGTCTGACGCCAGAGGATGGAAAGGTTAAGCGGTTAAGACGGGAGGTTATTGAAAATTTCCATACATTTTTTGAGCGATTTAAATCGCTAAATATTGCCAATGATCAGGAACTAACTCAGATCATTGAAGAGGCCAAGAAGATTATTTCTGGAACTGATGCCCAGACATTACGAGAAAATACTGCCTTCGCCGAGCACATCCGCAATCAAATGGCTGCCGTCCATGAAAGCGTAGACAAGGCACTCAGTGATCCGGATCTTGTTTCTGTGGTGCGAAGGCGAATCATTTAAAGGAGCTAATGCATTCTGTCCTCCTCCCCGCCTTTGCGGGGATTTATATTTTGCCGAGAACGAAAGGAAGAAAAAATGCCGTGCCGTATTATTGTTCGTGATCAGAATGTTAAGATAATTGCCGATGACCCAACAATCTTAAAGGATATGGTTGATATCCAGGAGGCCAAGCGCTTTGCTTCGGTGGAAATGGCAATGATCGCTGGCCAGGTTAAATGGATCGTGAAGAAAGGTGATCAGGTGTTTGGTCCGTTTGAGACGAAAGAGGAGGCCCTGAAGTTTGAAATGGGTCTGGATGCTGGTGATTAAAGTCCGCAAAGGCATTTTGAACGGCATCCGTAAGTTCGTTCAGACCAAGGTTGATATAGATGTTTGATGTGAGTTGGGGTGTGCTATGGCGCATGAGGCGTTGAGCAACAACAATCGGCAACCCCCCTTTAACAGCTAAAAAATATGCGTATGTGAGCCGCAGGGAGTGGAAGCAAATCCGCCCCTGCGGCTTTTCTCTTGCAATGCCCGCAGCTTCCAGGTCCTTCAGAAAGCTTTTGTAGATGCCGGAAATGGAGCCAGCAACCCCGATCATAAGATGGGCTTTGTTCAGTTACCATGATGCGGCCTGCCAGCTCGATCTTTACATGTCGGGGATCGGAGGTCGTGGTGAGAACG
>ERZ795046.2050-NODE-2050-length-18483-cov-4.408237_pt1 | contig 18483 bp, 8 predicted proteins | sample MGYA00375130_ERZ795046 | MGnify/ENA primary metagenome ERZ795046 (study PRJEB30175, sample SAMN05720202) | activated sludge metagenome | isolation source: anaerobic digester from wastewater treatment plant | place: Japan | collected 2015-05-15 ...
CCCGTTCGCGCCGGACTTGCAACAACTCGCGCAACGAAAGGCCGCGCCGGTGAAGCTTGCGGTCGAAATCCACCAGGTGCGAAATCTGATCCAGCAGTTCCTGGAACTGGTGGTTGGTCAACGGCTTGCCGTCTTTGCCGTTGGTCAGCGAATAGCATTTCAGGTTTTCCATCCCCAGCTGAATCAGGTAGTTGTCCAGGTCCCGCTCGCTTTCGAGATATTGCTCTTTCTTGCCCCGCTTGACCCGGAAGAGAGGGGGCTGGGCGATGTACATATAGCCGGCTTCGAACAGCTGCGGCATCTGGCGGAAAAAGAAGGTCAAAAGCAGGGTGCGGATGTGCGCGCCGTCGACATCCGCGTCGGTCATGATGATCAACTTGTGGTACCGGCTTTTGGAGATATCGAAATCTTCCTCACCGACGCTGGTGCCCAGGGCGGTGATGATGGTCTGGATTTCCTCGTTGGACAAGACCTTATCCAGCCGGGCCTTCTCCACGTTGATGATTTTGCCCTTCAAGGGAAGAATGGCCTGAAAGCGCCGGTCCCGGCCCTGCTTGGCCGATCCGCCGGCCGAATCGCCCTCCACGAGAAAGATTTCGCACAATTGCGGATCCCGCTCGGAACAGTCGGCCAGCTTGCCGGGCAGATTGCTGCCTTCCAGGGCGTTCTTGCGGCGGGCCAGGTTGCGGGCCTTGCGGGCCGCTTCGCGCGCCTCCGCCGCGCTGATGACTTTCTGCGCGATCTTTTTGGCGGTGGCGGGATTCTCCTCAAAAAATTCCGCCAGCCCATCGTTGACGATCGACTCCACCAGCCCTTTCACTTCGCTGTTGCCCAGTTTGGTTTTGGTCTGGCCTTCGAATTGGGGATTGGAAATCTTCACCGAAATCACCGCCGCCAACCCCTCGCGGAGGTCGTCGCCGGAGATCGAAATATCACTCTTTTTGAGCAGGTTGTTCTTTTTAATGTAATCGTTGGTGCTGCGCGTGAGGGCGGAACGGAATCCCACCAGGTGCGTGCCCCCTTCGCGGGTGTTGATGTTGTTGGCGAAGGAATAAACGTTCTCCTGGTAACCGTCGTTGTATTGCATGGCGATCTCGACCGATACGCTTTCGTTCTCCTTGCCCTCGATTTCCCGCTCCTTGAAGAAATAGATCGGTTCGTTGTGCAAGACGGTCTTGTTCGTGTTCAGATACTTGACAAACTCGATGATGCCGCCCTCGAAATGAAACACCGCCTGCTTGCCGTTTTCGCGCTCATCCGTCAAGGTTATGGTGATCCCCTTGTTCAGAAACGCCAGTTCGCGCAGGCGTTTGGCCAACACTTCGAACGAATATTCGATGGTTTCAAAGATTTTGCTGTCGGCCTTGAATAAAATCTTGGTGCCGGTGGATTTGGTTTCCTTGAGAATTTCCGGCGGCCCCTGCGGCACCCCGCGCTCATAACGCTGGTAGTAGATCTTGCCGTCCCGCTTGACTTCCACATCCATCCATTCCGACAGGGCGTTGACCACCGAAACGCCCACGCCGTGCAATCCGCCGGAGGTTTTGTAGGATTTATGATCGAACTTCCCGCCCGCGTGCAAGACGGTGAGCACCACCTCCAGGGCGCTTTTGTCCTTGTACACGTTGTGCTTCCCCACTGGGATGCCGCGCCCTTCGTCCTGCACCGTGACGCTGTTGTCGGAATGAATGATCACATCGATGCGCTTGCCGAAACCGGCGGCCGCTTCGTCAATGGAGTTATCCACCACCTCATACACCAAGTGATGGAGCCCCTCTTGCGATGTGCTGCCGATGTACATCGCCGGGCGTTTGCGAACCGCTTCCAAACCTTCCAATACCACGATATTGCTTTCATCATACGTGGAGACTGACTGTGTCATATTGGCCATAGTGTTTGTTTCCCTCGTATCCCGAGTGCTCATCCCCATCAGCATTCAGATGTAACGCGGTTCGGCGCCTCTCGAACCCGGGCAAGGAAATATTCTGGTGGATCGAGAATAGGAATGCATTTACAACTTAAGTATAATGGAATGAGTAATAAAGGTCAAGATTCACAAGCGGTCCGTTAACGGCTCCGCCCGGAAGGCGCGTACGGTCGCTCCAAGTTCCGTCTCTTATGGCAGTTAGGTATAATGGAGTACAATGAATATCCGTTCAGCCGGTACCGGCTGGAAGGCCGGAGAGAGACCGCCGGTTGCATGAATCCCGGTTTGTCCCGGCGCGTTTGTGATAAAAGGATTCTCCCACAACTATGGTTACCCGACTTCTCCTCCTGGGATCCACAGGCTCCATCGGCCGCCAATGCCTGGACGTCGTCCGCGCGCATCCCGATCAGTTCACCATCGTGGGCCTGGCCACGAACACGAATCACCGGATCCTTTGGGATCAAACCCTCGAATTCCACCCCCGGTGGATCGCCGTCGCGGATGAAAACGCCGCCCGCGAATTTCCCCGGGACCGGCTCCCGGAGGGCACGGGATTCTTGTCCGGCCCCGAGTCGCTCACGGAAATCACGCGGGCGGCCGAAGCGGACGTGGCGGTCATCGCCACCGTGGGCGCGGTGGGATTCAAGCCCACCTTCGCGGCGGCCGCGCGGGGCCTGCGCATCGCCCTGGCCAACAAGGAAGTCTTGGCCATGGCCGGCGGCCTCCTGATGCAAACCGCCCGGACCCGCGGCGTGCCCATCATCCCGATCGATAGCGAACACAGCGCCGTCCTGCAGTGCCTCCAATGCGGCCGGCCGGAGGAGGTGGAACGGATCATCCTCACCGCTTCGGGCGGCCCGTTCCGGGGCAAAAAACCCGCCGAATTTGAAAATGTCTCCATTCAGGAAGCTTTGAATCACCCCACCTGGAGCATGGGGGCCAAAATCACCATCGATTCCGCCACGCTCTTCAACAAAGGCCTGGAAGTGATTGAGGCGCATCACCTGTTCGATGTCCCCTTGGACCGCATCGATGTCATCGTCCATCCCCAGTCCGTCATTCATTCCATGGTCGAATTCCGCGACGGATCGATCATGGCCCAGCTCGGCGACGCGGACATGCGCACTCCCATCCAATACGCGCTGTCGTATCCCTGCCGGATCTCCCGCTCCGGCCGCAAACTGAACCTGCTCGACATCTCGCAACTGACCTTTTACCCCCCGGATCTGGAGAGCTTCCCCTGCCTGGCCATTGCCTACGAGGCCGCCCGGGTGGGCGGCACCATGCCGGCCTACATGTCGGTGGCCAACGAGGAACTGGTGGACGCCTATCTGCACGATCAAATCTGTTTCGGAGCCATCCCCCGCTATCTGGAGGAAAGCCTGAGCCATCATCACGTGGTCCAATCCTACACGCTGAATGATATCTACGAGGTGGACCGCGAATCCCGCCGCGTCACGCGCGAGATCATCTCCCGCGCCCGCGTGAAGCCGTAAAGGCCTCCCGGATCGTGAGGCCCCGTCCGGAGGAGCGGCCTTCTCCTACGAATCCCGCAAATGACGCATTTCGGTGCGGAGTTTCCACAACTTGTAAATGGCCGGGTAAATGAGCAATTCTAACAAAAACGAGGTCGCCAGGCCGCCGATCATGGGCGCGGCGATCCGCTTCATCACGTCGGCTCCCGCCGAGGTGGACCACATGATCGGCAAGAGGCCCATGAAGGCCGAGCAGACGGTCATGATCTTGGGCCGGGCGCGCTTGACCGCGCCGTGCACGATGGCTTCGTCCAGCTCGGCCCGCGTGCGCAGCCGGCCCCGGCGCCGGGCGTCGTCATAGGAGAGGTCGAGGAAGAGGAGCATGAAAACCCCGGTCTCGGCGTCCAGGCCCAACAGGGCGATCATCCCCACCCAGGCGGCGATGGAGACGTTGTAATCGAGGAAATAAAACAGCCAAATCGCGCCGATGGCCGAAAACGGCACGGCGAGCATCACCAGGATGGCCTTGAAGGCCGATTGGGTGTTGGCGTAGAGCAGCACGAAAATCAGGGCCAGGGTGATGGGCACGATCAGTTTCAAATGCTCGCGCACGCGCAGCATGTTTTCGTACTGCCCGCTCCATTGCAACACATAGCCGGTGGGCAGGGACAACGCTTCGCGCACTTTCTGCTTCGCCTCTTCCACGTAGCCGCCGACGTCCCGCCCGGTGATGTCGACATAGACATACCCGGCCAGGAAGCCGTTTTCGTTGCGGAGCATCGACGGCCCCTGCACGAGTTCGATGTCCGCCAACTGCGCCAGGGGGATCTGCGCGCCCGTCCGCGTGGGGACCAGCACGCGCCGCAGGCGGGTGATGTCGTCGCGCAGCTCGCGGGGATAGCGCAGGTTCACGGGATAGCGCTCGCGGCCCTCGATGGTGGTGGTGATGTTCTCGCCCCCGATGGCGCTGACGATGATCCTCTGCAACTCGTCAATGGTCAGCCCGTAGCGGGCCAGCTGGTCGCGGCGGGGCACAAAATCGACGAAATATCCGCCCGCCACCCGCTCGGCGTACACGCTGCGCGTGCCGGGGATCTCTTGCAACAAGGTCTCCAGTTCCGAGCCGATGCGCTCGATCTCCTTCAAGTTGCTCCCGAAGATCTTGATGCCGATCGGCGTGCGCACGCCGGTGGTCAGCATGTCAATGCGCCCCTTGATGGGCATGGTCCAGGCGTTGGTGGAACCGGGAATGCGCAGGGCCTGGTCCATTTCGCCGATGAGTTCCTCCCACGAAATCCGGTCGGGCCAGAGACGGCGCAGGAACGGCTTGAGCCATTCGGGGGCGCGGCCGGTGTACCACTGTTCCTTGGGCCGCCACTGGTCCTCGGGTTTGAGGATCACCGTGGTCTCCATCATCGAGAAGGGGGCGGGATCGGTCGAGGTGTCGGCGCGGCCCGCCTTGCCGAAGACCCGCTCCACCTCGGGGAACGAGCGCAGGATGCGGTCCTGGGTCAGCAACAGTTCCTGCGCCTGGGTCACGGAGATGCCGGGCAGGGTGGTGGGCATGTAGAGGATAGTGCCTTCGTTGAGCGGCGGCATGAACTCGGAACCCAATTGAAAGTAAATGGGCAGGCTGACGGCCACAAGCAGTAACGCCGCGAGAATCGTCAACCGGGGAAACCGCAGGACCAGGCGGCAGGCCGGTTCATAGAAGAAATGAATCACGCGGCTGATGGGATGGCGCTCTTCGGGGTAATACGTCCCTACCGCGAACTTGGTGAACAGCCAGGCCAGCCAGCGGGGCCGGAAGGTGAAGGGGTCCATGCGGGTGAAAAGCATGCGCATGGCGGGATCGAGCGTCACCGCCAGCACCGCCGCGATGGCCATGGCCAGGTTCTTGGAGATGGCCAGGGGCTTGAAGAGGCGGCCCTCCTGCTCGACCAGCGCGAAGACAGGCAAAAAGGCCACGGCGATCACCAGCAGCGAAAAAAACACCGACGGCCCCACTTCCTTCAACGCTTCCAGACGGACCGCGTGAAAATCGCCTTTCCGCCCCTCCGCCTGCCAGTGATACAGTTTGTTGTAGGCGTTTTCGACCTCCACAATCGCGCCGTCCACCAGCACGCCGATGGAGATGGCGATGCCCGCCAGCGACATGATGTTCACCGTCACGCCCAAGTAATACAGCGGGATGAACGACAGCAGCACCGCCACGGGAATGGTGACGATCGGCACGATGGCGGAGGGGATATGCCACAGGAAAATCAAGATGACGAGGGAAACGATGATCATCTCCAGCGTCAACTCGTGCTTGAGGGTATCGATGGCTCGCTGAATCAAATCGGCGCGGTCGTAGGTGGTGACGATCTCCACGCCCGCGGGCAGCGACGGCTCCAGTTCGTGGAGTTTTTGTTTGACCCGCTCGATCACGTTCAGGGCGTTCTCCCCATGGCGCATGACCACGATCCCGCCCACGTGATCACCCAGGCCATCCAGGTCGGAGATGCCCCGCCGGATTTCGGGCCCCAGTTCCACGCGGGCGATATCCCGCAGCAGCACCGGCACCCCGCCCGCCGTGGCCTTCACCACGATCTGCTCGAAATCCTCGATGGACCGGGCGTACCCCCGGCCCCGCACCATGTACTCCTTGCCGCTGAACTCCAGCAGCCGGCCGCCCACTTCGTTGTTGGACCGCCGGATGGCCTCGACCACCTCATCCAGGGGCAATTGAAAGCTGACCAGCCGGTTGGGGTCCACGGTGATCTGGTACTGCTTGACAAATCCCCCGATGGCGGCCACCTCGGCCACGCCCGGCACGGACTGCAGGGCGTAACGGAGAGTCCAATCCTGGTACGAGCGCAGCTGGTCCAGCGAATGGGTTCCCGAACGATCCACCAGCGCGTACTGGAAAACCCATCCCACTCCCGTGGCATCAGGGCCGATTTCCGTTTGCACGCCCTCGGGCAGGCGGGGAGTGATTTTTGAGAGATACTCCAGCACGCGCGACCGCGCCCAGTACATGTCGGTCCCATCCTGGAAGATGACATACACATACGAAAAGCCGAAATCGGAAAAGCCGCGGATCGCCTTGACACCCGGCGCGCCCAGCAGCGCGGTGATGATGGGGTAGGTGACCTGGTCCTCGATGATGTCCGGCGAGCGGTCCCAGCGGGAGTAGATGATGACCTGGGTGTCGGACAGGTCGGGCAACGCGTCGAGACGGATCTCTTCCAACAGATACACCGCCAGCACCGACAGGGCGATTCCCCCCAGCAGCACCAAGTACTTGTTATGGGCCGAATATTCGATGATGGATTTGATCATGGGTTAATCCAATGCGATGAATTGCTGTATTACGCCGTGGATGACATGCGTTTCAGGCGCCTGGCTTCTAGCAGGGGCACGTGGCCACGTGCTCCTGCTTACCAACCGAAACATCCTTTTATTCTCTCGTCCTGGCCCTCTCGCGGCGGATGATGATGGGTTACGCGCTATCGCGCTAACCCATCCCGTGTTAACATCCGGGAACTCATCCCCTCTCCCTCTGGGAGAGGGTTAGGGTGAGGGAAAGCCGTTTTCGCGAATCATGGCCCTGGTATCTCACCAACGGCACCTTGAAGCAGGGCCATTCCCCCCTGGGCGGGTTGCCGGTCAATCCTACATGAGGCCGAAGAGGCGTCCACGCACCAACATTCCCTCACATCCCCCCGCTCATGCCCTGGATGGCCGCGCGCAGGCGGGATTCGGAATCGATCAGGAAATTCGCCTTGACCACCACCTTCTCGCCGGGCCGTACGCCGGACAGGATCTGCGCCTGACCGTTTCCGCGGAGACCCACCTTCACGCCGCGCGGAAGCAACCGCCCATCCGCCTCCTGGACGAAAACCACTTGCCGCAAGCCGGTGTCCATCACCGCCGAATCGGGGACCACGACCGCCTCGGCCGTGTCGATTTGCAGCGTGACATCGGCATACATGGAAGGCTTGAGCGCCAAGGCGGGATTGGCAAAATCCAAGCGGACCTTCAACGTGCGGCTTTCGGGATTGAGATAGGGATAGATATAGGCCACGCGGCCCTTCAGTTCGAGGTCAGGATCATACGGAAAGGTGAGGGTGGCCTCCTGCCCCACCCGGACCGCCCGGGCCTCGTACTCGTAAAAATCCGCCTCCACCCACACGTGCGAGAGATCGGTGATGACAAACAATTCCATGCCCGGCTCCACCCGGTGGCCTTCGTAGATGTCCTTGGAGGTGACGAAACCGGAGACGGGGGCGTTGAGCACCACCGTGCGTTGAGGCTTGCCGGTCCGGGTGAGATTCGCGATGAAATCGGCGGGCACGTCGAAGAGCTCCAAGCGGCGGCGCGCGGCGGCCAGCAGATCGTCCCCGCCCTTGCGGACCTCGGGGATCCGCGAATCGCGGAACCGCTTATGCAGTTCCAAGGCCCGCAGAAATTCCTCCTGGGTGGACAGCAGTTCGGGCGAATAGAGGGAGAGGATCGGATCCCCCTTCCTGACCGCTTGGCCGGTGAAGTTGGCGTAGAGTTTCTCGACAAAGCCGGCGATCTTGGTGTGCACATGCCGGACGCGGGTTTCGTCAGCCAGCACCGCGCCCACTGTACGGGTGGTGTATCGCAGCTTCCCCAGCGTGGCTTCGACGATCTGCACACCTGCCAGGCGGAGGGATTCCTCGGTGAGATGGACCGGGGCCAACTCTCCGGGCACCTCGGCGGGAGCCCCTGCCGGGGCCGTTTGGGCCATTTCATCCGCATACACGGGGATGAAATCCATGCCCATGCTGTCCTGGGCCGGGACGGGTGACGTGACCGCGGGATCCATCGGGCTGCGGTAAAAGAGAATCCGGCGTTCCGAGGCGCGCGCCGCTTCGCCCGTGGATTGCGGCATGGCCGAGGCATTGCCCGAATGCTCATGCCCCGCGGCGGGCGTGGTCGTGGGCATGGGAGGCTGAAGGCCCGGATCAGGAAGGGCCGGTTCGACAGCCGCGGGCGTGGGGGTGGCGGGCTTCACTTCGGTCAGTTTCATGCCGCACTTGGGGCACCGCGCATTGGGATCATGCAAGAGGACTTCGGGGTGCATGGGGCACGTGTAGAGCGGTTCGGTGATGGGCTGTTTGGCCCGCCCGGCCGGGACCAGCTTCATCCCGCACAGGGAGCAGCGGTCGTCCGGTTGATCCGAAGTGATTTCCGGGTGCATGGGGCAAACGTACTTGGGCGCCACCGTGGGGGCCGTCTTGGTTTCGATGGGCACCAGGCGCATGCCGCAGATGGGGCAATCGCCGGGCCGGTCGGAGATATACGTCGGATGCATGGGGCAGTGATATGACTTCCCCGCCTCTTCCTTGGATCCGCAGCCGGACAAACCGGCCCACATCAATCCGATAAACAGAAGCGGGAGGAGGAATGGAATTCTCTTTCGAAGGGTATTCATGGACGCGTCTCTCCATTCAGGAAGCGAAGTTCCCCGTCCTGGGCGGCAGGCGCCGGGCGGATCAGGTATTCGATTTCCGCCCAGGTGATGAAGCGTTCGGCCTCGCGCCGCCCCTGTTCCACGCGGGCTTCAAGCCACAAGTTGAAATCTTCGATCACGGTCGAGAAATCGCCCCGGCCCACCAGGTACGACGACCGGGCGGCGTCCAGGGCCGCGCTGGTCTGGGGAATGATGGCCTCGGTGTAAAGTTGGATCTGGCGGTCCGCCCGGGCCCACTCGGCAGCCAGCCGTTCGATTGCCGACCGCGTGGCGATTTCCGATTCCCGCATTTCATGACGGGCCATGTCCAGTTCCCGTTCGGCCGCGCGCATCCGGGGTTCTTGCTTGTGGTTTTTCCACAACGGCAACTCGATTCCCACTTGCAGAGTCACGATCTGGTCGAAACCGCCGCGCGAAAAGACGCCCACTCCCACGGTGAAATCGGGATTCAAATCGGCGCGCGCGGCCTCCACTTGGCGCTCGGCCGCGGTGACTTGATTTTCCTTGATCCGGATTTCAGCCGCGTTGCCCAGCGCCTCCGCAGCCCAGGGTGTCTCCGGCAGGGAACTTGCCGGCAGTTGGTCCACGCGGCCGATTGTCATGGGCTCATCGCGGCCCAGCAGATGGTTTAGAGCGGCATTTTGGGCACGGCGTGCGGCTTCCAAATCGATCTGCCGTTCGCCCAGCCGGGAGAGCTGCAACTGCGCCTTGATCAACGCTTCCTGCTCACTCTCCCCCGCGCTGTACCGCATCGACACCGTGGCGGTGAGCATCTCCAGCAACTCCCGGCCCAACTCCAACGCCTGCAATTCCCGGTCGATCGCGTACAGGCGGGCGTATACCATCCGGACCTGCGACACGAGCCGCCGGCGGACTTCCTCAAACTCCGCCGCGCGGACCGGCACGGCCGCGCGGGCCGCATCCCGGCGCGCCTTCAACTTGCCGGGAAACGGCACCCCCTGCGAGATCCGCACCCCGGCCATCGACATCTCTTCATCCCCCACCGTGAGTCGGGGAAAATTCACGTCGGTCAACTCGAATTCCACCATCGGATCGGGCAACGCGCCTTCGGGAACCGCCATCTCCACCGCGGCGGCCATCCGGCTGGCCATGACGGCTACCGAAGGATTGTTAGCCAGGGCCTCCCGGACTAGTTCCTCCACGGGGGGCGCCGGAACTTCCATGGGTGAAGAAGCGATCGCAATCGGACTAATGGAAGCGGGAAGGAGAAAGGATTCTGATCCTCGCTTTTCCCCGGCAAATCCCTCGCCGGCGGCCAGAATCAACGCCATCAACCAAGGGAAAACGGAAGATGCATTTGGACTTACCGCGCAGTCTTTCATAGGAATCATTGTTTCTTGATTATAATAATTTTTGTGACCATTCAAAAAAATGAAATCCAACATGGGGTCAACCACAGGCCGGATTTCTTTCCATCCCGCACACATCAAGTCATTCGGCTTCAGAAAGGATTTTGGCTTAAAAACATTGTAAAAGGTGTTATTTGAGGCGGGAACGAGGCCACGTCTACTTCGTCTGTAAGATTGGAATGATTTATTGCCCTTCTTTGGAACGGGATAATTTCTTTCCCTTTTTCCACCCGCCATTCATTTCACCCGGTTGGGATAAGGCGGCATGGGGGGCGTGGCGCGCGGCGGATTCTTGGCCAGTTCCTGCAAAACCACCTCGACCGCCTTCTCCAATTGGGGATCGTGGCCCTGAATGCACAACTTGGGGTCCATTTCCACATCGATATCCGGACTGACACCCACGTTTTCCACCTCCCACTCGCCGTTGGGGCTGACAATGGCCACGCGCGGCGCCGTGACCCGGCCGCCGTCGATCAGATTCGGATAATCGTAGATCCCCACCAAACCGCCCCAGGTGGTCTTGCCGACCAGCGGGCCCAATCCCCGGCGGCGGAAGGCCATGGGCAGAAAATCCCCGCCGGAACCCGCGAATTCGTTGATGACCATGGCCCGGGGGCCGTCGATCACCGCGAGGGGGGTTTTAAACATCTTCCCCTCGCGCGTCGCCCAGTAGCTGAGCAAGGGCCGGTTCAGAAAATCGATCACGTAATCGGCCACGAATCCCCCGCCGTTGAAGCGCTCATCGATGATTACCGCTTGGCGGTCGAGCTGGGCGAAATAATAGCGGTTGAAATACTCATATCCGGCCCGGGCGGTATTCGGCAGGTACACGTACGCGGCTTTCCCACCGGAGAGTTCCTCTACTTTTTTCCGGTTCCCCTCCACCCAGGCGCGGAAACGCAGGCCGCCCTCACTGCCGATGGGCACCACCGTGACCCGCGTGGCTTCCTCGATGTGGGGAGACGGGTGAACCGTCAGGACGGTTTGCCGGTCCACCGTGTTTTCGAACAGGCTGTAAATATTGGTGGGGGCCTTCAGCGGCCGGCCGTCGACCGCCAGCAGGTAATCGCCTTCCTTTACATTTACACCCGGCGCGGTCAGCGGGGCGCGCAAGTCGGGATTCCAATTCTCGCCATCGTAAATCTTCTTAAAGCGGTAATACCCATCCACGATTTCATAATCCGCTCCCAGCAGGCCGACGGACACCGGCCGGGTTTCCGGTTGGTCTCCGCCGCCGACAAACATATGGCCCAGCACCAATTCGCCCATCATCATGCCGATGAGGGAATTCAAATCACCGCGGTGGCCGACGTATTTCAGGAAGGGGCGGTATTTCTCGCGGATGGCGGCCCAATCCGCGCCGTGCATGTTGGGCGCGTAGAGGAAATCGCGCTCGATGCGCCAGAACTCCTCGAAGATCTGCGCCCATTCGGCCTGGGGATCGACCTGCATTTCCAGACGGTCGAGTTTCAACACGCCGTCCTCGGGCTTGGGTTGGCCCTCGGTTTTCACAATGGCCCACTTGTTGCCAGGCGCTTGGTAAAGAAGGGTTTTCCCATCTTGGCTGACCCGGTAACCATTCACGGCGTCCAGAAAATCCTCACTCTTGCGCTCCTTCATGTCAAAGCGCTTGAGTTTGAAACCGGACTGGCCCCGATTTTCTTCCAAGTAGAAGACTTTGCCTTCCGCGGCGGTTTGGATGGATTTCGCCGCCGCGTCCGCGGAACCGCTCGTAAAGGTCAATTCCGGAACCGGCAAGGCCAGGATACGCTGATCCAGGTTTTCGAAATCGATCGTGACCTTGATGGGGGGCTCCTTCCCCTCTTCCTTCTTGGATTCCTCCGGCGAGGCATCTTGAATCCCGGCTGTGGCGGTCTGGATGTCATCCGTGGCGGCCTCGATCTCCGCCGTGGCCGGTTTGATTTCGCCGGCGGCTTCCTTCGCTGGTTCTTCATCGCTCTCGGGGGCAAAGGGCGAGGGATCTTTCGCGTTCAGCACCACGAGATACAAATGACGCCGGACCGGGCGCTCCCAGCTGGTGAGATCCAGCCACCCCACGGTCAGCGCCACGCTGGTGCTGGCGCCGAAATACAGATACTTTCCGTCCCGGCTAAAACAGGGCGATGTGCAATCGCTCATGCCATCCGTGATCTGCCGTTTGCTGTTGGTTTCGAGGTCATACACGAATACGGCGCGCAGGTGGTTGTCGAGCCGCTTGGCATAAGTGATCCAGCGGCTGTCGGGCGCCCAGACCGGGTCCAGGCTGCGGTCGGGGTGGTCGTAGGTGTCGGTGTCGATCAACACCGGCTCTTTCTTCTCGACGTCGATGTAAAACAGATTCAAGCGTTTATCGGTATAGACCAACTTTTTGCTGTCGGGAGACCACTTGGGTGAATAGAAGAACGTGGGGCCGCCCAAGGGGATGACCGTGGGTTCCTTCAGGCCGTCCTGCTCGCGGATCATCAATTGATACTCGCCGCCCGCGTCGGAAAAATAGGCGATCCACTTGCCGTCGGGTGACCAGGACGGGAAGCGCTCATGCACGCCAGGCGTGCGGGTGAGGTTCCGGATATCGCCCTTTTCCACCGGAACGGTGAAAATATCGCCCCGCGCTTCGAACACGGCGCGCTTGCCGGTCGGCGACACATCCGCGTTTTGGATCAAATCCACCACTTTCGCGAAATGCGGGCGTGAGTGGGGCAGATCGGCATGAACCTTGATTTTCAGCGTCTTCAGCGACTTGTCGGCGGGATTGTAAATGTGCAGCCGGCCGCCCTGTTCGAGCGCGATGACGCCATCCCCCGACGAGGCCTTTTCAATATCGAAATCCGTGAACCAGGTCACCTGGGTGACGGTCTGCGTTTTCGTGTCATACGCGAACAAGTTCATCGTATGGTTGCGGTCGGACAAGAAATACACCGTCTCCCCGATCCACAGGGGATTGACGTTATTGGATTTCTCCGGGGGAATCTCCGTATAGTCGTGCGTCTGCAGGTTGAAGATCCAGATCCGGCCCATCTGCCCGCCCCGGTACCGTTTCCAATATCCAAACAAATGCCGCACGGGATTGTAGGCCAGAAAGCGGCCGTCGGGAGAATACGAGCCTTCAAACCCCGCGGGAATAGGCAGCGGTTCGGGAAAACCGCCGTCCCGGGAAACCGTAAAGAACCGCGGCATGGTGGCGCTGTCGCGGCCGGAGAGAAATAAAATCCGCTGCCCGTCCGGCGTCCATCCCAGAACCGTGTCCGCCCCGGGATGATAGGTCAGCCGCGTGGGATTGCCGCCGGCGCTGGGGATGACGAAGACATCCGTGTTGCCGTCGTAGTCGCCGGAAAAGGCGATGGTTTGCCCATCCGGCGAGAACCAGGGATTGGACTCCATCCCGGGATTGACCGTCAACCGCCGGGCCTCGCCGCCATCGCGGCCGGCGATCCATAGGTCGTTGGCGTAAACGAAAGCCACTTTGTCCGTAGTGACCGCGGGGCTGGTGAGGAACAAGGTTTCATCGGTTGCAGCGGGACACGGGATTGGAATCCAGGCAATGAAAAGGAACCAGGAGGCAATGAAAAGGAACCAGGCACACATCAAGCAGGAGAGAACATGGGATTTTTGCATGATATGCCTCGCGGAATAGGATGGGCTTACTGTATCATACGAATCAGGGTGGTGGAATAGAGCATTCGTTCTAAAAAAGGTTCTTCCCATGCGGGCATCCTTTTTTCCGAACGCACGTCCGGATATCGTTTCGACGGGAGGGAGTGAGCCGCACCGGTCCCCTCTCCCTCTGAATAAGGGACCGGATGAGGGTTGCTTGCCATGTGGGAAATTCAACCTTTTTCTGTCATCGTGCCCCTCCGGGTTAACAATCGATCTTTTCAAGGAATCGGCGGGCGGAAACCGAATGAATCCAACCAGCGGGAGTAAGACGGAATGAAATCCATTGGAATCTCCGGATGGCCCGGCGTGGCTTTCTTGGCCCTTGTAGCGTCCCTGGGGTGTTCGGAACACACGCCTTCCCATTCGGAGCACGCGCGGGACTTTACCGCCATCCTGATCACCGACGTGGGCGGCCTGGGGGACAAGGGCTTCAACGACTCGGGCTGGGCGGGATGCCTGGCAGCCCAGCGGCGGCTGGCGGAACAGGGGAAGCGGATCGAAGTCAAGTTCATCGAGTCGGAAGAGCAGACCGATTACATCGCCAACCTGAACACGGCCTCGGAGCGGGCGGATGTGGTGATCGCGCTGGGCTTCCTGATCGCGGACGCGGTGGAGCAGGTGGCGCGCTACAATCCCGCCACGCGGTACATCTTCAGCGACGGGCAGGTGCAGGGGGCGAACATCGCCAGCTTCGATTTTCACGCCAACGAGGCCGCCTTCCTGGCCGGGCTGCTCTCGGCGTATGTCACCCAAACCGGCGTGGCGGGCATCATCCCGGGGATGGACATCCCGCCCGTGGAGGCCTTCGCGGCGGGATTCCGCGCGGGCTTCCTGACCGGCGGCCGGATGCGAAGCCGGGAAGTCCGCATCCTCTCCACCACCATCGGGAGTTTCGACGATCCGGTGAAGGCGAAATCCATCGCCCTGTCGCTGCTCAATCAAAACGCGGACATCTTGTTCCAACTGGCGGGCAACAGCGGTTTGGGGGTGATTGAGGCGGTGAAAGACCAGCCGGGCCGGGTGTTCGCCATCGGCGTGGATATCGACCAGGACGACCTCGCGCCAGGCAAGATTCTGACTAGCGTGCTCAAGCGCATGGACCAAATTGTGGCGGACCAGATCGTGGCCGCGTATGAGGGGAAATTCCAAGGCGGCATTTACACGGCTGGCTTGAAGGACGGCGCGGTGGGACTGACGGACATGCGGCATACCCGGTCCTGCGTCCCGGAAGAAGCCCTGGCGGCGGTGCAACGGGCGCGCGCGGCGATCGTCTCGGGAAAAATCACCGTGCCCAAAACCTACGCGGAACTGGAGACATTCAATCCGCCCGCCGTGGAATAGACGCCGAACGGAATTTTGCCGCCGAGACGCGGAGGACGCGGAGAGAAAACACATGCGTTCCTCATACCTGGCTTACCAGCCGCGCGCGTATCCCGCCCTGCGCGCCCGGGGAATCTGCAAATCGTTCGGCGCGGTTCAGGCCAACCACCAGGTGGACCTCACCCTCCGCTACGGGCGGATTCACGCCCTGGTAGGAGAAAACGGCGCGGGGAAATCGACTCTGGTCTCGATCTGCGCCGGCCTGCTCGCCCCGGACAGCGGGACTCTCGAAATCGATGGCCAAACCGTGCGTCTGCGCGATCCCCGCGACGCCATCCGCCGGGGTGTGGGACTGGTGCAGCAACATTTTTCGCTGATCCCGGCGTTCACGGTGCTGGAGAATATTCTGCTGGGCCAGGAAATCCATTGGGGGCCTTGGCTGCAACGCCGCCGGGCGGAGAAAGAAGTCCAGGCCTGGCTGAAATCCTACGGCCTGGAACTGCCTTGGCGCACCCGTGTGGGCGGGCTGCCGGTGGGAATTCAGCAACAGGTGGAAATCGCCAAGGTGTTGTACCGCCAGGCGCGGATCCTGCTGTTCGACGAACCCACGGCGGCATTGGTCTCCAGTGAAATCGACCAATTTCTGGAAACCCTGATCCGGCTGCGGGACCAGGGGATCGCGGTCCTGCTCATCACCCACCGGCTGCCGGAAGTGGAGCGGGTGGCCGATACCGTCACCGTCCTGCGCAAGGGGCAAGTCGTGTATCACCAGCTCATGAACCGGACCAGCCTGGACTCCCTCGCCACGGCCCTGGTGGGCGAATCGCTGCCGGAGGAACAATACGAGCGGCCTTGGCCTGGCGCTCCCTTGTTTGAATGCCGGGGCCTGCTGCTGGATCTTCCCGCGCGCAAGGCCCCGGAACGCGTGCCCATCGACCTGTACGTCTTGCAGCGGGAGATCGTGGGCGTGGCGGGCGTGGCCGGCAACGGGCAGGAAGAGTGGATCGACGCCATGCTGGGGATTCGTCCACCTGCCGGCGGCAAGATCCTCTACCAGGAGCAAGATATCACGTCCTGGAGCGTGGCCCGGCGGCGCGGCGCGGGAATCGCCTATATCCCGCAGGACCGGCGCGGGCGCGCGCTGTTGCCCCAGTTTTCCTTCGCGGAAAATTACCTGCTCAATTTAGCCGCGTTCACCTCCGGCCGTTCGTTCCGGCTGCCCCGCCAACAAGCGCGCGCCGTGGCCGCGGACTGCGCCGCCCGCTATCTCATCCAGACGCCCTCCCTGGACGCGCCCGCTGGTCAGCTGTCCGGCGGGCATCAGCAGCGGTTAGTGGTCTCGCGGGAATTCCTTGCCAATCCTGGATTGATCATCGCCCATGATCCTACCCGGGGGCTGGACATCCGGGCCGCGCGTTTCGTCCGGGAACGGCTGATCCAGCAATGCCGCCAGGGCGCGGGCATGATCTTGTTTTCCTCGGAATGGTCCGAGTTGTTTCGGCTCTGTCACCGGATCGCGGTCCTGTACCGGGGCGGGATTGTGGAAACGCGGCCGGCGGAAGAATGGACCGTCCAGGAATTGGGCCTGGCCATGGCGGGAGCCTTATGATGCGCTGGAGGAGGATGCGCATGAAGCGACTCAGTTCCCTGATCCTGGCGATGGGCATGGCCCTCCTCCTGCTGTCGCTGTTCTTGTGGATCAACGGCTATCCGCCCGCGCGGGTATTCATGGCGCTGATCACCAGCGCCTGGGGTTCCCCCACGGGATTGATCTTGCTGGGAACCAAGGCCACGCTGCTCATCCTGACCGGCCTGGCGGTGGCGTTGCCCTACCGCGCGGGATTGTTCAACATCGGCGGCGAGGGTCAGTTGTCCATGGGCGCGTTGGCGGCCGTGGCCTTGGGTGTCCAACCGTGGAATGCCTTGGGGCCGCTGCACGGGGTTTTGTGTGTTGCCGCCGGGTGTCTTGGCGGGGCGTTATGGGGGGGCCTTGCGGCTGGTCTGAAATCGCGGCGGGGGATTCACGAAGTCATCACCACCATCATGCTCAACTTCATCGCCTTTCAAGTGGTGAACGAACTGACGCTGGGCGTTCTGAACGCCGGACCGGGAAGCAGCCGCACGGCGATGATCGCCGGCTCCGCCCGGTTTCCCTTGCTGTACACGCAGGGCGCGGCGCAACTGACGGCGGGGATTCTCGTCTCCATCGGCCTGGCGGCGGGCCTCAGCGGGATGCTGTACCGCACCTGGTTCGGTTTCCATCTCCGCGCGGTGGGGGAGAATCCCACGGCGGCGGCTTATGCGGGAATCGCGGTGCCCCGGATCCACCAGCGCGCGATGTGGGTGGGCGGCGGTTGCGCGGGGCTGGCGGGTGCGTTGCAGGTCACGGGCATCGACTACACCCTCTACGCGCGCTTCGGCGGCGGGTATGGATTCGACGGCATCGCGGTGGCCTTTTTGGGCCTGGGCGAGCCGTGGGCCACCATTCCGGCGGCGTTGCTCATCGCCACCCTGCGGGCGGGCGACCGCGCTTTGCAACTCGATTGGAACGTTCCCCGGGAGATGGTCTTCCTTCTGGAAGGCTTGCTGATCCTTTGCATCGCCCTCTTTACCCGGATGCGGTCCCATGAATGAATTCGATTGGATTCTTCCTTGGCTGAGTCACGAGCTGGCGTTGCTGCTCCACGCCGGCTTTCTGAAAGGCGCTCCCCTGTTGTGGGCCGCGCTGGGCGGAGCATTCAGCGAGCGCTCGGGCATCGTCAACATCGGCTTGGAAGGCATGATGCTGACCGGGGCGTTTTGCGCCGTGGCGGTGTCCGGCCTGACCGGCAATCCCTGGTGGGGCCTGGCGGCGGGAGCGGCAGGCGGCGGCCTGGCGGGAGGACTGCACGCGGGGGTGTGCCTCCGCGGCCGGGCGGACCAGATCGTCTCCGGCATGGGGATCAATCTGATCGCGATGGGCCTGACCGGATTTTTGCTTTTCCAAATTTTCGAGGCGCGGGGCAATTCGCCCGAGGTGCCTAAACTGCCCGCCATCACGGCCGCTCCTTTCACCGTTCCCGGATTGAACGAATTGCTGTTTCCCCTCTCGATGTTGCACGTCGCGCTCGCGGGCGTGTGGCTGGTCACTCTGATGGTATTCTACCGGACCCGTTTCGGCTTGCGCCTGCGGGCATGCGGGGAGGATCCCCGGGTGGCGGCGGCGGCGGGCGTGCGGGTGAACGCGTACCGTTACCCGGCGGTGATCCT
>ERZ795046.2077-NODE-2077-length-18312-cov-4.330942_pt1 | contig 18312 bp, 14 predicted proteins | sample MGYA00375130_ERZ795046 | MGnify/ENA primary metagenome ERZ795046 (study PRJEB30175, sample SAMN05720202) | activated sludge metagenome | isolation source: anaerobic digester from wastewater treatment plant | place: Japan | collected 2015-05-15 ...
TTATCATGCTTTTATGGACGGTTATAAAATTACTCGGAAATATTGAAGATTCCTTTAATGATATATGGGGAGTAAAAGAGGGACGAACTATTAGCAGAAAATTCAGTGACTATCTTGCAATTATTTTGATTTGTCCAATATTGCTCGCAATTGCTGGTAGTACGACAGTTTTTATAGCTTCATATTTAAAAAAACTTATTAATAGTCTTGAATTCCTTGGTTTTACATATTATTGCTTTAATTTTTCTATAAGAACTTTGCCATTTTTTGTAACCTGGCTTTTATTTCTATTTCTTTATATCTTTATTCCAAATACAAAAGTTAATTCAAAGGCCGCAATCTTTGCATCTTTCGTTGCTGGAATATTTTATCAACTCCTTCAATTCGGATATGTAAACTGTCAGTTTGCACTATCAAAAACAAATGCTGTTTATGGGAGCCTTGCAGCTTTGCCTTTTTTTCTCGTATGGGTTCAATCAAGCTGGCTAATTGTATTATTTGGCGCAGAAATCGCATTTTCAGTGCAAAATATCGAAACTTATGAATTTGAGCCAGACTGCCTGAATGCCAGTCCTCTATTAAAATTCGCTGTTGCATTAATTGTGCTTTCCAAAATAATCAATGACTTTGAAAAGGGGAAAGAAGCGCCTGACGAAAACGTTTTAAGTCATGAACTTGAAATTCCGATTCGGATGGTGAAAGATGTTATTTTTGAATGCAAAAGAGCTTCTCTAATAGTTCAAACAGAGAATTCAATTGCTTCAGTAAAAGGATATCATCCATCATATGATAGTGCTAAATTTACGGTATCTTTTATTATTGAAAAATTCATTTGCAATGGCGTTGATAGTATATCCGACATAAAAAATGAAAAAATCGAAACAGCAAAAGATATTTTACGTAAAATTCTCTTAAAACTAAAAAGTTCTAATGAAGATATACACGTCCGCCATTTCTATTCAAGCTAATAAAAATAAAGATTAATAATAAATTATTAATGTTTGCATAAAATTATATTCAAAATGTTATTTAATTAATTGAAAATCGGAGGCGTAAAAAATGGCACTGCACTATAAAAAAGATAAAATAAAAGACTTAAATGCTGATATTTACGGGAGTAAAATACTCGATAAACCAGTCCCAAAATATAGAATTCCATCTGATGAGATATGCCCAGAATTTGCTATGTCTATCATACGCGACGAGTTAATTATGGACGGCAATGCAAGACAAAATCTTGCTACTTTTTGTCAAACCTATCTTGATGAAGAAATACATAAATTAATGGATTTATGCATCGATAAAAATATGATAGACAAAGACGAGTATCCCTCAACAGCAGAAATAGAAAATAGATGCGTTCATATTCTGGCAAATCTATGGAATTCTCCTGAAAAGAATAGGGCTCCTGGTTGTTCAACAACAGGTTCAAGTGAAGCTGCTATGCTGGGCGGTCTCGCAATGAAATGGCGATGGCGCAAGCGTATGGAAATGTCTGGAAAGAAAATCGGACAACCAAATATAGTAAGTGGACCAGTTCAAGTATGCTGGCATAAATTTGCACGTTATTTCGATGTAGAACTAAGGGAAATCCCAATTGAGCGAGAACAACTTGGAATGACAGTAGATAAGCTACTTGAAAACATTGATGAAAACACTATCGGAGTAGTTGTAACTTTTGGAGTCACCTTTACCTGCCAGTATGAGCCCGTTCTTGAAATTGCAGAAGCCCTGGATAGATTTGAAAAAAGAACAGGGCTTAATATTCCTATTCATGTTGATGCAGCTTCAGGTGGTTTTCTTGCTCCGTTTATAGAGCCAAATTTAGTATGGGATTTCCGTATTCCGAGGGTACATTCAATTAATACATCAGGACATAAATTTGGTTTAGCACCTCTTGGTGTTGGTTGGATAATATGGCGTGATAGTCAAGCATTGCCGGAAGAGCTAATATTCAGAGTAAATTATCTCGGTGGTGATTTGCCCACATTTGCCCTTAATTTTTCGCGCCCTGCAGGACAAATTGTTGCTCAATATTATAACTTTTTGCGTCTTGGCCGGGAAGGATATCGAAAAATACATCAGAACTGTTATGATATCGCCAGGTATCTTGCGAAAGAAATTGCAAAATTGGGAGATTTTGAAATATTATTTGATGGTAATAGCCGTAAAGGTATTCCGGCAGTTTCGTGGATATTAAAGAAGCCTGAATCTTCAAAATATAATTTATTTGAACTTTCTGATAGATTAAGAATGCGCGGATGGCAGGTACCAGCTTATACAATGCCGCCTAATATCACTGATATAACCGTTATGCGAATACTAATAAGACATGGCTTCAGCAGAGACATGGCAGAAATTTTTCTTGATGATATGCAAATGGCTCTGAAGCATTTAAATCAATATCCAGTATCAGCAAAAATGCACAATAAAAATATAAAATTTTATCACCACGCATTACAATCAAGGACTGACTCTAATGAAAAATGAAACAAAGAAAAATAATTTAGGTATATTTTCACTTGGATTAATGACTGCCGCGGCAGTTCTTACAAGTCTTCGTGGTATCCCACTGATAGCAAAAGAAGAAATGACAATGTTTGTTTATCTGGCATTTGCATTAATATTTTTTCTTATTCCAGCTTCATTAGTTTCAGCAGAGTTAGGTGCCGCTTTTTCAAATCGCAAAGGTGGTATTTTTATATGGGTAGGTGAAGCTTTTGGTAAAAAGTGGGGATTCCTTGCCATATGGCTGCAATGGGTACAGAATCTCGTGTGGTACCCTACGGCACTCGCTTTTGCTGCCTCAGCTTTTGCTTATGCAATTGGAAAATCAGAATTATCAGAAAATCATTTTTACGTAGGTATTTTCTGTATTGTTACTTACTGGTTGGCTACATTCTTAGCTTTCAAAGGCGTAAATGTATTTGCAAAAATTTCAAACTACGCATTCATTGTTGGAACTGTATTGCCTGGTATTTTCCTCTTTATTCTCTTTATTTATTGGATAAGTTCAGGACATCAACCGGCCTGGAACAATATTTCTTCACCTGCCTTGGAACATCTGGGGCATCCTCGTTTATGGCCAGAAATAAAAGGTTTTGGAACGATTTCTTTCCTTGCTGGAATATTACTTACTTTTGCCGGAATAGAAGTTCAAAGCGTTCATGTAATAGAAATGAAAAATCCAGCTCGAGATTTTCCTATTGCAATTGCTCTCGGAGCCCTCATTGCCTTAATCATTTCAATTTTGGTAGCAATACCTATTGCAGCAATACTCCCTTATGAAGAAATTAATCTTACAAATGGCGTTTTTATGACATTCAAAGTAGTAATAGACAATATATGGCATATGCCATTATTATCTAAACTCTTGTCTTTTCTGGTATGTTTTGGTGTTATGGGAGGTATTTTCGCATGGATTGCAAGTCCCTGTAGAGGACTCCTTGTAACTGCAGAAGAAGGAGAATTACCGGATTCTTTAAGTAAAACAAATAAAAATGATATGCCTACGCGCATAATGACAATTCAAGGTATGATTGTAACTCTAATTTCCTGTTTGTATTTTGTGATGGATGATGTAGAGGTTGGCTTTTTACTTATTTCAGCTATGACTATAGCTCTTTACCTGATTATGTATATGTTGATGTATTTAAGCTTAATAAAACTCAGGTACAGTAAGCCGGAGCTAATTCGTCCTTTCTCTGTGCCATTTGGTAAAGTTGGGGCATGGACTATTGCGGGAATCGGTTTTATAGCAATGCTCTTCAGTTTTATAGTTTCTTTTTTTCCTCCAGAGCAGTTACCCATATCATCTCCAGCTTTATATACAATCATTGTTATAGTCAGTACTATAATATTTACATCTTTACCGTTGATAATTCATAATATTAGAAAAAAAAATTGCGAATGAAGAGGAACCAGAGCTAAGTAAAAAGCTCCAAAGAAAACCGATGTTAATCAATGAACAACGAGATCATATTATTCACGAAAGATAGAAAGAGCGCAGATATCTTTTTAAAGATATTATGATTTTTTAACAAAAATCACAATTTTCGACATTTCATTTTTCCCCATTTTTTAGCCCGCATATAGTAAACCGTTGTTCTGTAGCTTTGTCTTCAACTTGCTGTAGTTGTCATACTTGTGTCCCAATGCCTCACCGCTAAGGAATATAAATTTCTTAAAATATGTATGATAAGTTCAACGGTTGACTTGAGCGAAAATCGCAAATTGAAAATTTTTGAAATCGTAATTTTTATAAATTTATGTTGATTTACAATGAGTTATGTATTAAAAATCGCAAGATTGTAGAAAAAAATTATGTTAAATTATACGGAAATTATTTTTAGTATTTCATTTGCAGCATTGTCTGATGCACTTTCACTCTTAAAAGAAATATTGTCAACCATTTCATTCATTTTTCGTTCTACATAAGCTCTGCGCGGTCCATCTGGAAGAATTTCAAGTACTGCTTTGGAAAGGATATCTTTGTTTACTTCTTTCTGTAAAAATTCCATGAAAACTAATTCTCCACAAATTATATTGACCATTGTAAAATAAGGTAACTTGACAAGTAATTTTCCAAGAAAAAAAGTAATGGGATTAAGCTTATATACTACGACCAGAGGCAGTCCTGCTATTGCTGATTCTACCGTGACTGTTCCTGATGCAGCTATTCCAGTGGAAGCTTTTTGCATAAGAGAATCCGTCTCCCCATAAGAAAAATCAATCTTTAAATTTTCACAAGAGTTTTTTATTTTGAATTTTTTATAAATCTCAAGACATCTTTCTTGAATACTCTTTCTATTTAAAGAAACAGCAAATTTTAATTCAGGTTTAATATTTGATAGTTCAAGAGCTGTTTCGAGCATAGGCCAAAAAAGCCTGTTTACTTCATTGTATCTGCTGCCAGGAAGAATTAAAATCAGATTTTTATCCTTTTTTATATCCTGCCTGGTTCGGCGCTTAACAATATCTACGAGAGGATGTCCAACAAAATCTGTATCAAGTCCAGCATCCATGAAAATACTTTTTTCAAATGGGAATATTACTAACATTTTTCGGCAGTATTCGGCGAGTTTTGGGATTCGTCTTTTTCCCCACGCCCAAACCTGAGGACTCACATACCATACCACATTGATATTTCTTTTTTTCATCTCCTTTGCAAATCTGATATTAAAGCCGGGATAATCTATAAGGACAACAGCATCAGGCTGTTCTTTTACAGCTTTTTTAACGAGATACTTGAATATTTTTATGAATGTGAATATTTTGCTGAAAACTTCTACAAAACCAACCACTCCGAGTTCAGTAGAATCTACCATAATCTCAACACCAGCAGAACGCATCTTTTCCCCACCCATTCCAGAAATAAAAAGTGGCTCAGGACTTAGCTTTGAAAGTGATTTTGCAAGTTCGGCTCCATACGCATCACCAGAACTTTCTCCAGCGAAAATCCAGATTTTTTTTCTTTTTTCCATAATTTATTAACTTACAGCCAAAATTATTTTATTCGATATATATATTTTTGGATAAAGTAAATTTTTTTCTCCATTCTTTTGGACTTTTATTGGTAAATGATTTGAAAACCTTTGAAAAGTAGAGAGGATCTTTGTATCCGCATTTCAAGGCAATACTATATATATTATCATCAGTTTCTCGGAGTAATTTCATAGCCCAGTTCATTTTTTCCTTGTACCAACAATTGTACAAAGTATCTCCGAGCAGTTTTTTTGCTTTTCTGCAAAGGTGTTCCTTTGATAAGTTAAAATGTGTTGCCATCATATTCAAATCAACCGGTGAAGAAATTCTTTCCATCATATATCTTAATAAATCTTCAGAAGAAATTGTCCCATTTTCCTCTCCACTGAATTCAATCACCGAAAGCAACATCGCAAGAGCGCTGTCTGTGGGAGTCATTCTTTCTATAACTGCCTCATTCTCTGAGCTTTTAAACTTCCTGGAAAGACCTATCAATCTTTCAAAATATTCAGTCAATTGAGACCATCCATTAAATTCTATAAAGTTTGCTTTCATTTGAATCCTTATCCTTTCTGCTATTTTCATAGCCTCATGGCCTGCAAATCTGCAATAATAATGTTCATAGGGAAATTTAGGGTCTGAAGATAATATTCCAATTTCCTCATTCGGAAGAATTAAACCAAGCATACCCCCTGATATTTCAAATTTATTTTTGCCAATAACGTAATATCCTTTGCCGGAAATAAATACCATTACCATCGCATCTTTATTATATGTTCCCAAAGTAGCATGATGCGGACTATCCTCTATCTTCCCACAAACACGAACTTTGAATGGAAGAGATGTCGCAGGAGATGGTTTTCTGTAAAAAGTTTTATCGATGTTGACTGTCATATCATATAAAAATCAATATTTTTCATATTTTTTTTAATTTTTCTCCATTCTTATTTATTAATTCTAATATATAATATATATCAAGATTTTTAATTTTAAAAGGAGAAAACCTAATGAAAAAAGGACCTAAAATTGTGATTATTGGGGCAGGAAGTCTATTTTTTGGGCGGCAGGCAATATGGCAATGTTGTACATCGGAGTATCTGAATAAAGGAATTTTGGGGCTTGTGGACAGGGATGAAGTTAACCTTGAGCGTATGAGGACATTAGCTCTTAAGGCTGTAAAACATTTAAAAGTGCCTTTAAAAATAGAAGCTTCAACTAATGCAGAGGAAGTCTTAAAAGGTAGTGATTTTGTTGTTCTTAGTTTTGCCGATAGATCTGTTAAATTTCGAGAAATAGACTGTGAAGTAGCTCTTAAATACGGAATAAGGATGTGCAGTGGAGATACAATAGGTCCCGGCGGAATATTCAGGACATTAAGAGAATTTCCCCATATATTGGATTATTGTAAAAAAATCGAGAAAATATGTCCAGAAGCATGGGTAATAAATTACATAAATCCTACAGCTGCCAATGGAATGGGAATAAAACTATTTGCCCCCAAATTAAAGAGTTTCGCTCTATGCGATGGGCTTCATATGCCACATGTAAAAAGGCATTATGCTCTTAGAGCAGGGATTATTTCTTCACCTGAAGAGTGGAATGATGATATAGATAAAAATTTTGATTTCCGCATTGCCGGACCAAATCATTTCACCTGGCTTTTGAAAGCTGAGTATAAAGGATCGGATCAGAGTGCGAAAATCGCAAAAGCCCTTTCTATAGAAGCGGCAAAAGAAACAAATGGTTATGATATTGGAGCAAAGGCCGTTTTCAATAACAGCATTACATATCAGTTATATGAAATATTTGGTTACATTCCTACATGTACAGGCCATACTAAAGAATACTTGCGCTTCTGGCAAGGGCTTGGAAAAATAAATGAAAAAATTCCTCCTCTATCGATATGGGAAGCCTCCGATAGATATAGAGTTCATGCTGATATGTGGGCTGAGGTTGATTCTTATAATCTCAATATCAAAGGAATGGATGAATTCTTTAAAAAGCATAAACCAGACCATGCAACAGATATTATAGAAGCAATGTGGGGAGGGCTTAAGAAAGCTTTCTTCATAAATACCTTTAATAACGGAGCCGTGCCAAATATGCCGGATGACGCCTTTCTTGAAATGCTTTGCGATATGAGTATGGACGGACCCAAACCAAGATTTATAGGAAATGCTCCAATCGGTCTTAGAGGTTTATGGTCTCAGGTACTCGATAGCCATCAGTTATCTGTCGAAGCGGCAGTGTCGTGTGATAAAAATATCCTATTGCGAGCTTTTCTATGTGATCCCCTTGTTTCAAGTATCGAAGATAGTAAAGCAATGATAGATGAGTTGCTTGCAAGAGAGAAAGATGCTTTACCAGAAAAATGGTTTAAATAATCCACATATCAAACAAACACATAATTCTTATGAAAAAATCAATATGAAATTCAAAAATTGCACTTTCACGAAATAAAACAAATATAAAATTTCAAATGTTTTTTAAAAAGTTGTTTGTGTAATCTCTCATTCAAATTTCAAATGGAGATATTATGTGAAAACACTAATCCGCTCATTTCCGAAGAATTTAAAAATCAAAATTAACTGATTTTATTTGGGATTATTTAGAGATTTGCTTGAAAATTCTATCTTTGTAAAAAAATATAGTTGTTTTATAATAAACATAAACTGAATGGTTTTTTTGTAAAATATTCAGGATAATTTACGATTTATAAATTCCTAAGTTTACATATAATTTATAAAAAATTTCTTATATTTCGCAATTTTAATTATTAAACTGCAAAAATTAACAGGTTTTTGAATGCTTCAAAAAAGCAATATAGGAATGTTAAGGATGCAGGAAAAGAATCTCTTTCACTTACCTGTAATTATAGCCTTTTTTCTCGCTATTGTAATCTTGATTTTTTTCATGAGACACTCTATTATTTGTCTTTCATTTCCTTTTCCACTTGAATACGGTGAGGGTATTACGGCAAATTATACGGCTTTAGCAGTAAAGGGTGAGAATATATATCCTGTTGTAAAGTCTTCTCTTCCATGGTTACATAATCCTTATGGGCCTTTATTTTTTTATTTTTCTGCGATTTTTGCAAAATTCACAAATAATCCTTTCCTTCCTGGCCGTATTGTTTCCTTTATTTCTGCAATTTTAGTGTTCTTTTTAATCTTTTTTTTTGCCAGAGAGAGGGTGTCGGTATTTGCTGCTCTTGCGAGTGTATTATTGTTTGTTTCTTCTCCTGTAGTCTGGAGATATTCCACAATGGGAAGGGTAGATTTTTTGGCTCTTGTAATGATGTCGATATCTATTTTTCTCCTTTATAAAGTTAAGAGAATTTCCGAGGATGTAGTTAAATCTGAAAATACTAATTTGTCATCTATTTTAGTATTTTTATCATCTCTTTTTGCCTTTTCTGCAGTTATTGTAAAACCCTCTTATCTGCCTATTGTCTTTTCGGGTTTTATTGTGAGTTTAAATTTTTCAAAGAGAGATTTTATTATTTTTATTAGCGGAATTTTTAGCGGATTATTTTTTTTCCTTGCATGGATTATGTTTACATCTCAAACAGCTATTTTTATTCACTGGACAAAAATGAATATGATAGGTTTTTCTTTTGCGAATTTCGCAAAGATATTATTTATTTTTATGCGAACACATTTGTTTACAATTATATTATTTATTTTTGCTATATACAATTTCCGCAGAGATAAAATTCTGGGCTATTTTTCTATTGCCAGTGGGATTATTGCATTTCTCACAATAAAAAACGGGGCAATTGATTCTTATTTTCTTCCACTGCTTTTATGTGCCTCTTTTTCGGCGGCAAATTTTGTATCAAATTACAATTTTAAAGGAGCTAATTATGTTTTTTCATCAATTCTTGCTGTTCAGCTTGGTTTTTTCTTGCCTATCTCTCCAACGCCGGTCTTTACTGCAACTTATGGTTTTGATTTGCCCCCCTCTGCATTAAATATTACCCCTTCGGAAGATGATTTTGCAACAGGAAATGCTATTATCAATGAAATAAAAAGTGTTGATGAACCTGTACTTTGTGATGAACCAGGTTATTTGCTTTGTGCCGGGAAAGATATTTATATTCAACCCTATCAATATGGTATGCTTGCAAGGAAAAACATTATTGAAAAGAATTTATTAGAAGACGCCATAAACAACAACTTTTTTAGTCTTTACATAATCAGATCTGCAAAAGGTTCAAATTCTTATTTTTCAGAAGAGGTCATAAATCTTATAAAAAGTAAATATCCTCTTAAGACTACTATTGGAAATTATAATATTTATGGAGATTAGTTAAAAACTTAAGCTAATGTTCAAGTGAGGAATTTTGCTAATTGAGATCCAAAATTTATATATTCTGATCTGGAGATGAAATTATCAGAGAAGCGTTTGTCCCACCAAAGCCAAAGCTGTTGTTAAGGACATGTTTCAATGGAACATTGAAAATTGTTTTACGAACAAAATTTGCCCATTCGAAACTTTCATCCGGTAAATCAAGATTTAAAGAAGGGGAAATGAATTTTTTTTCAATCATCATAGAACAAAATATAGTCTCAACTGCTCCAGATGCACCAATCATATGTCCTGTCATTGATTTAGTACTGTTAATAAAAATATTTTTTGCATTATTGCCGAACACTTCCATTATTGCGGCCATTTCGGAGCTATCTCCCATAGGAGTACTTGTTCCATGAGTATTGATATAAGAAATTTCTTCTTTTGCGATTTTCGCAGATTCTATTGCTTGTTTCATAACTTCGGCACTGGCATTAGAATCAGGTACAACCATATCTGTACCGTTGCTATTTGCGGCGAAACCACTTATGTAGGAAATTGCCTTAGCGCCTCTTTGTTTCAATGATTTTTCACTTTCAAGAATGAGTATTCCGGCGCCCGCTGCAATTACAAAACCATCTCTATTTCTATCAAATGGTCTGCTTGCTGCTGTTGGATTTTGATTATATTTTCTTGATAAAGCTCTCATTGCATCGAATCCGAGGGCATGGGGCCAATTCAATTCTTCTGTTCCACCGGTAATAACTATATCGTATTCTCCTGTATTTATAAGTCTTGCGGCTGTTATTATGGCATGAGCTCCACTTGCACAAGCGGAACTGACGTCGAAACTTTCCCCTTTTAAGCCTAAAATTAAGGATAAATTTGCCACTGCGGAGGATGCCATTACTTTTGGTACAACAAATGGTGATACTTTTTTAACTTTTTTTGTACTTTCAAAAATCTTAGAATTTTCATATAAATGCATATGTGCGCTTCCTGCGCATCCAATAATTACAGCGACTTTTTTGCCTCTTATGTCATCAGGTGATATTTTTGCCTCATTAAGAGCTTCTTCGGCAGCTGCGAGAGCCATAATAGCATTTGCTGGCATAAAGCGGATATTTTTAGAATCTAAGAACTTTGACGGAGGATTTTGATCTGGTAGTCCAGCAACAAGACTTTCAAGGCCAAGCTCTTTCCATTCTGGCATAAACCTTATTCCAGAGACACCGTTTTTGAGGGCTTTTTCATTTTCTAAAATACCATTTCCAAGTGGAGTAATAAGACCTCTTCCACTTATTGCAATTTTTATCATTGTATTTGTTTTCCGAGTTATTTAGAGGCTAATTTAGGTTCAAGGTAATCTATACAACTGTTTAACGTAGCAAGTTTTGGGTAGTCGGCTTCAGGGATTTCAACACCATATCTTTTTCTGATTTCCATTACAATATCAAGGAAATCCATTGAATCGAGTTCCAGTTGATCGCGGAGTTTTCCTTCCGGGTCAATAGAGGAACAATCTCCTTCTGGAAGAATTTCATTAATTATGTCCTTTATTGCCTGTGAAATCTGCTCACGTGTCATAAATTCTCCTTAATTATTTGGTAAAAAATAAAAACATTGGGCGAGTAATATACTATAATATCTTTAATCTTCAAATCTTTTTATAATAAGTGTAGAATTTATACCAAGCATGCCGAAAGAATTATTAAGAATATATTTTATTTCTTCTGGATTTTTATATAATTTTTCCTTTTGTAATAAGTTGGTGAGTTCACATTTTGGATCAAGCGTTTCAATATTATGACACGGATGTATTATTCCGTCTTCAAATGAAGGGATATTACCGGCTAATTCGAGAGCTCCAGCGGCACCCATTGCATGCCCTATAAACCCTTTTGTATTGTTGATGTATGGGAAATTTTTTTGGAAAACTTTCCTTATTGCCTGGCACTCTTGAATATCCCCGGCCTTAGTAGCTGTAGCGTGGGTGTTGAGAATGTCTATATTATCAGGAGTGATTCCCGCATTTAATATAGCTTTAGCCATGCATTCAGCCTGTCTATCTGGATTTGGGAGTACATAACTTGTTCCATCAGAATTTGTTGCCCATCCGGCTATTTCAGCGTAAATTTTAGCGCCTCTCTTTTTAGCTGATCCAAGCCGTTCTAATAAGTAAAGGGCGCCACCTTCAGATACTACTATTCCATTTCTATTTATATCGAAAGGGCGACTTGCCTTATTTGGATCTTCATTTGTAGCTAATGCATTCTGGCTTTTAAAACTTGCAAATATTCCGAAAGTGTGGATGCTTTCGGATACTCCTCCTGCTATGGCATAGTCAACCTCACCAAGCATTAATTGCTGGACTCCTTGAATTATGCCAAGATTTCCTGCAGCGCATGCTCCCCCAATACAATAATGAGGTCCAGTAATACCGAGGTTTACTGTAACTTCTCCTGCAGGATTATTTGCAACAGTTCTCGGATTATGGTAATGGTTCCAAAAACGCACATCATAGTTGAATTCTTTTATATTAGCTATTTCATTTTCTGTTTCGACATTACCATGCTCTGTAATACCTACGTATACACCAATTCTATCACGACTTACACTTGAAATATCTATTTTGGCATCATTGAGAGCTTCTCGTGCGCAGTATATTGAGATTGAGCCTGCTCTCGTTCCTGCTCTAAGTTCTTTTTTGTTTTGATATTTTAATGGATTGTAATGGCATACACCAGCTATAACTTTACCAATGTATCGGAGTTCAATAAATTGGAAAAGGACACGTTTGTTGATAAGATTGTTGCGAAATTCTGAAAGACTATCTCCATTTGGAGCGGTTAAGCCAATACCTGTTATTACTATTTTTTCTTTCATCAAAAAATACCTTTTGTTTTATTCACAAAATACTGCAAAGATGCCTGTTTTCTCTGCTCCCCATGTCTTTTTGATAGTAAATTTGATTGCCTCTATTTTTCGATTTATATCAATTTTTATAAGTCTTTTGCGATTTTCGCAGATATTGACAAGAGTTGACCATTCACTGTCCACCATTATTTCGATTGAAATTTCTCTTGGTAAAACTTGTGGCAATGATGTGAGTTGATCATCTCTCTGGTGGTAACTTAATGCTATATTTTTATCCAGAGCACTTTCTACAATTATAGAAAGATTTTTTAGTTTTTCTGCTTTGCAAAATTTTATTTCAAGCCAATCACCCTCTTTGCAATCCCATCTATGACTTTCTGTTTCAATAGGTCTGGTAAAACCATCGAGTAAAACTGATGGGTCGCCATTTGAAGCAGTTATTTTTGCATTTTTCAACTTTTCACTTAATTCATATTTTACCCATGGTAAATAACAATCATCTTTTATCAGCATTTGTTGTATGATTTTAATGTCTTTGAGAGCATCTTTTGGTAATATGTTTTTCTGAATGGCAAATGCAGCTGCAGTGCCGACAGCTTGTCCCATAACTGCACCAGTTCCCATAACTCTTGTAGAACTCATAGCTGCATGTGTACAACTTGCGTTTCGTCCAGCAAACATAAGATTGGAAATATTTTTTGAAAAAAGGCATCTATATGGAATTCCATAGGGGGATGGGGCGTGGTGAAAGATTGTTGGAGCTTCTTTTTTTTTAGCTGCACGAAAGCCAAGTATGTTGTGGTCATCCATACTCCAGCCACCATAAGCAACTATGTCGTCAAATTTACCTTCTGAAATAATATCATTTTGAGTCAATATTTTGGCGCCAACATATCTTCTGCTTTCCCTCTTTGCTGGTAAAAATTGTATCCAATCGATAGCCCAGTTTTCTGCCTCTTTTTTATTTTCGCAATGATTTTTTATATGATCCCAAACGCCATATACTATTTTTAGTAATTCATCTCTTGTTTCTTCCGTTCCCTCAATACTGTTTTCTTCTCCAAGCTCTATCCACCAATATCCCATTTCAAACCATTTATGTCCATTTTTTCCATATGGCAAATCATCGCAAGATTCAAACTTATAAGCCCAATGCGGAGGTAAAAAGGGCATAGGTCTATCATATTTCCTGGCAGCGAACAGGCATGTCATTCCCATTGTCTTCGTATCGGCTACTTCTGGTTCTATGCTTTCATTAAATTCATTTTTTGCTTCTCTCCCCATGCGAAATTCAGCTCCTGTGAGTGGGGCTAATACGGCATCGCCTGAGCAGTCTGCAAAAATTGCAGATTCTACTTCGTGATAAGATTCTGTGGTTAACTGCCACCCACGAATAGTTTTTATCCTATTATTTGCGATTTTCGCATCCAGACATGTGCAATTAAGCAAGAGCGTTATGTTTTTTTCATCTTTTACTTTTTCATACAAAACAGTATCCCATATAGAGTAATTTTTTGTTGGATTCCGATAGAGATTTTCAAGTCGAATTTCCTCTAAAATTCCCGTTTCACGCATATTTTTTATGCTATTGTGTCTGTCTGCTCCGCAAATGTGAACTCTACATTCACTTGATGCATTACCTCCTAGAACAGGTCTTTCATGCATGAATACCGTTTTAGCTCCGTGTCTGGCTGCAGAAATAGCAGCGCAAATTCCAGCCATCCCCCCTCCTATCACGCAAAGATCTGCTTTATGCTTTATTGTTTTAAAAGCGTTTTTTTTCATTATTTTCTCCTCTAAGAATTATGCAAGTTTTTTACTTAATTCTTCAGTAATTTCATATTTTAATTTTTCCCCATTTATAAAGCGTTTTACTTCTTCAACAATGTATTGTGCCATTCTTCGACACTCATTACCCATACTGCCAGCTATATGTGGGGAAAGAAAAACATTAGGTAGTTCATATAATTCTGAGTCATTTGACGGTGGTTCAGGCCATGTTACATCGAGAACAGCAAAAATATCATGGCGTTTTTTTAGAACATCAATCATTCCTTTTTCATCCACAACAGCTCCTCTGGCTGTGTTTATGAATGTTGCACCTGGAATCATATATTCAAAGTGTTTGCTTTTTATCATTTTTTCGGTTTCTTTTAACCATGGTGTATGACAACTTATAACGTGGGATTTCTGAAATAATTCATCTAATGTTAAAATTTTACATCCGAGTTCTTTTGCTTGTTCCTCATTTACAAAAGGATCATAGGCAAATATATTTACATCGAGCGTTTTTAATTTTTCAAGAACCATTTTCCCGATCATTCCAAGCGAAATTAAACCTATATTTACGTCATAGGCACCAAAAGGATTAATGGGGATTTTTTTTCCTCTTTGTTCCTTATAAATTTTACTTGCGTACCAGAAATTTTTAAGGCTCAGAATAATTTGAGCAAATGCAAATTCAGCCACAGGTACTGCATTTGCCGCCCATGCGCTAACTATTCTGATTCCCTTTTTCCACATAGCCTCAGTGGTAAAATTTTTTACGGAACCAGCACCATAGAATATGATTTTCAAATTTGGAAAAAGGGCGAGAATTTTATCGTTCATTTCTGGCATACCCCAACTGCTGATAATAATTTCCGTTTCAGCAAGCTTTTCCTTTGGAAAATTTTCCAGAGAATCTTTATTTAACTGTGGTCCAATAAATTCAAGTATAGATTCAAGTTCTTTTCTTTGTTTTTCTCCATAAACTAACTGAAATATATTATCTGGCATTAAATATAAAGCCTTCATATTTTTTCCTTTATCTTTATTATTTTGCAAATATTTTCAACAACTTCATCAATTGTCATATCACTACTGTCAATTAAAATAGCATCTTCGGCTTTTTTTAATGGGGCAATAGAACGATTCATATCCATTTCGTCGCGTTTGGCAATTTCTTTTGCGACTGTGGCAATAGTTGCCCCTTCAAAATTTTCTCCAGATTGCTCAAGACGCCTTTTTGCTCTGACTTCCGGACTGGCAGTTAAAAAAAACTTCCATTTAGCATCGGGGAAGACAACGGTACCTATGTCCCGTCCTTCCATAACAGAAAGGTGATTTTTATCAACTATTAATCTTTGCTTTTTGACAAGCCATTCTCTTACCAGAGGTATAGACGCTATTTTACTCACATATAAAGCTATTTCAGGGCTTCTTATTTTTTCATTTATACGCTCTCCATTTAAAATGATTTCCTCTGTATCTTTTGAAGGACGATATTCAAGATTAATTTTTTTAAGTAATTCATTAATTTTCTTTTCATCAGAAGGTGGAATTTTTGCCTCCAATATTGCGTGGGTTATAGCCCGATACATATTACCGGTATTTACATATACAGCACCAAGGCGTTTTGCGACTTTCGCAGCTACGGTGCTTTTGCCTGAAGCAGCGGGTCCATCTATGGCAATAATATTTCTTTTTTTTTCTTTCATTTTTCTTGTTTTGACGGCATTAACTTTTTAATAATTTCTTCATTTAGAACCTTTCCGGCGTGAAGTCCGAGAGCACGCATTCTGTATTCTTGGGCTGCAATTGTTACGAGTCCTGCTATATCTCTTCCTGGTGCGACTGGCAAAGTAATATGAGGTAAGTCTATTTCGAGAATGCGATATTTTGCGGTCTCAAGTCCAGAACGATCAATTTTACCGATTTCATCCCAATGTTTTAAAGTTATCACAATATCTATTTCTTGTTTTTCTCTGAATGCTGAAACTCCGAATAATTGAATTACATTTATCAAACCAAGCCCCCTTATCTCAATAAAACCATACATCTCGCTCATCTTTGTTGTTCCTATAAGAATATTGCCTCCAAGTTGCGAAATTCGCACTACGTCGTCTGCTACTAAAGCTGCACCATTTTTGATTAACGATAAAGCACATTCACTTTTTCCTACTCCACTGGGGCCACGTATAAGGACGCCTGTTCCTTGTACCTCTACGAGAGTTCCTATTACAGTAATACTTGGAGATAATTCCCGTTCAAGATATATAACTGTATCATTAATAACATGATAAGTTATCATGGAGGATACAAAAATTGGCATATCTATTTCATTTGCGAGTTCTATAAAGAGAGGAAATGGCTCTATTCCACGAGCAAAAATTACGCAGGGGAAATACTCTTCAAGATAACGGCGTATGGATATTTCTCTCTGTGTTTCACTAAGAGAATTAAGGTAGGAGAATTCAGCCATCCCAATAATATTGATTCTCTTATCTGCAAAATAATCAAAGAAACCTGCCAGAGCAAGTCCTGGACGATGTATAGATTCTTCTGTTATTTCTCTATCTCCTCCTTTTTTGCCAGCGATCCATTTGAGGCGTAATGTTTTTTCGTTATCTTTAAAAAATTTTGTTACTGTTATAGAATTTCTATTTTCCATATAATCCTATAGCCCTTTTATTGGTTTTCTTTTAGAAGTTCAGGTTTTCTTTTTCCTTTGATAAGAACGGCAGGATCTTCTGAAATGGTATTTATCAATTCCGTTAATGTATCTAACGATTCATTTAGTTTTATTAATGTAAGAGAAATTTTATTTTTTAAACTTGCAAGTTCCGATATTCCTTCTGATGTCGTTTTAAATGCATCTCTTGCACTCTGTGTAGTATCTGCGATTTTCGCATTTTCAATCTCTTTTTGAATTGAATTTGAAAGAGTGTTTAGAGATTCAAGATTGGATTTTAATTTGCTAACCACATCTTTCATTTCTGCTTCATCCAGAGTCTTATTTAGATTATCAGTGGTTTTTTCAAGGTTTCTGGTGGTTTTTTCTATTTTTTCTATTGTCGCTTGTATTTTTGGATTATCAACGAGTTTATTTATGGATGAAAGAGTCTGTAATAATCGCTTTGATATTTCTTCATAATCTATTGAAGCCAAACGCGCCATAGTTTCACTGAAACTCGAACTAATGCCACTCAGAAATGAAGGCGTTGAAGGAATATAAAGAACCCCCTCGGGTGGTGAGATAGCAAGAATAGGATTTGATGGAGGATGATAATTTAGTTCAACGTATTTCATTCCAGTTATCCCGGAGAGTTCAAGTCTGCATCGTAACCCCTTTATAATTTCACCCTCAATATAAGATTGGAATTTTTTTGGGTCATACTTTCCTCCTTCAAAATCGGGAGAAACTGATGAGAGGATTGCCTCCATATCCACTCTAACATATTTTTTATCAAGATTTACAGTCATTTTTTTTACTTTGCCAATAGTAACGCCTTTTAACTTCAATGGCGCTCCCTGCTCAAGCCCCTGAACTGATTCATTAAAAATTGTTGTAATAACTATTTTTTTTTCAAATAAATCTGACATACCAAGTGCAAGCAAGATTGCAAATGCAATTATAAATGCACTTATTATGAAAAGACCTAATTTAAATCTATTTGCTTCAATCATATAAAAAGTTTTTTAAACCTTTTTTAACATACCATCATGATTGAAAAATAAAAATATAGCTTTTAATGAATTTTACTTATTAAGCCGTCCCGTGTGAAAAATTCTCTTACAGTTTTATTTTGGCTTTCTCTTAGTTCAAATGGTTTACCAACTGCAATGACAGTTTTTTCTTCCCCGCCTATCATCATGACTCTATCAGCAATTGCATAA
>ERZ795046.2092-NODE-2092-length-18221-cov-19.077948_pt1 | contig 18221 bp, 15 predicted proteins | sample MGYA00375130_ERZ795046 | MGnify/ENA primary metagenome ERZ795046 (study PRJEB30175, sample SAMN05720202) | activated sludge metagenome | isolation source: anaerobic digester from wastewater treatment plant | place: Japan | collected 2015-05-15 ...
GGTTTTTGTGGCTGAACCAGAGCCTTTTTAAAATATTCAAGTTCATCTTTCATTAAGAAGCCAGCAACACATTCTTTGACATAGCGTGTTATAGCTTCATTTGAAGCATGTCCACGGTGAGCTGTTGCAAATGCATCATTAACATACACGTCTGCCAATGCACCTAATAATTTGCCAAAATTTTCATCATTTTTTTCTTCTTCCGGGTAAAACCTTATATTTTCCAGAAGCGCCACATCACCGGGTTTTAATTTATTAATTTCATCCTGAATCCCCTGTGTAATAGGTTTATCAATAAATACTACATCTTTTTTTAACAACTCTGAAAGCCGTTTGGCAACAGGTTTTAATGACATTTCAGGTACTGGCTTTCCTTTTGGCCTTCCTAAGTGAGATACTAAAATTACTGTTGCATTCTGTTTTAAACAATATTCAATAGTTGGCAATGTTGAAGTGATCCTGGTATCGTCAGTAATATTCATATTTTTGTCATAAGGGACATTAAAATCAGCCCGTATCAGCACTTTCTTATTACTGACATTGATCTGATCCAGATATTTTATTGCCATAATTCACCTCTCTTTTATGTTTTATAAAAAATATACCATGAAACATGCATCAACGAAAACATAGCGTCATAAATAAGCTAAATTGTCAAATAGTTATTGTGTAAGTTCTTTTCGCTTTTTTCGTATAACAATGAATTTTGAAATGACTATCGATAGCTCATATAAAAGCATCAAAGGTACCGCTACGAGCGTTAAAGTTAGTGGATCAGTTGTAGGGGTTATGACAGCAGCAAAAATCCATATCAGGACTATCGCATATTTTCTTTTGCTGATTAAAAATGATGGTGAAACTATACCAATGCGAGTTAGTATCATGATTATAATGGGCATTTCAAATGTGATGCCAATGGCCAATGCAAAAAGAATAGCAAAATTAAAGTATTTTGAAGCATTGATCATATTTTCCATGTCAGGAGGGGTGAAGCTAAGGAGCACTTTAATTGATAGCGGTAATAAATAAAAATAGGTAGCTCCAAGGCCAGCGTAAAACAATATGACAGCTGCAATAATGGAATATACTGCAAATTTGCGGTTATCAATATCTATGGCTGGTTTTATATATTGCCAAAGATGATAAACAAGCAGTGGCAGGCCAATAAGCAGCCCCATCACAAAAGAGGCCTTTATTCGCAACACAAAACCTTCCACCAGATTAAATATATTTAATTTAAAACCTGAATCTATGAATGGTTTGTTAATGGCGTCCAGCAAAAAATCGGAGAAATAAAAGCCTAATACAGTTAACACTATCACAGTAACCAACACAATGAGCAATCTGGAGCGGAATTCATCCAGATGATCCACTATATTCATTGGCTTATCACCACGGCGCAAAGCATCAGGGTCTACTTCCACTTCCTCCAGTGAATCGTTATGTGCATTTTCATCTGCTTCCTTGATTAAAGCTTCTATCAGATTTTTTTCGGGTTTCTTCTGTTCTTTTTTTGTATGAGCAGCTTGTGCTTGTGCTTCCTGTATAGCAGATTGCTTTGTTCTTGATTTACTTTTGCTGGCTGTAATTTCTTTTTTGGTTTTAGGCTTTGCTGTACTTTTTTTCTTCTTCGAATTTTTAGGATTTTGTTCTTTTGCCAATGTTATAACTCCGTATAATAAATATTATGTGAATAATAAATTAAGTTATTAGAATTTTGAATAAAGTCATGACCAATCAATTTTAAAAAAAACTTCTAAAAGTATTATAAATTTGTCAAGTGTTAATCTCAATAAGTCATTGTATAATACAATGTGTTTATGAGGTTATATCTTGACAATTTGATTTTATTATTGTATTATTTAGCCATAGTAGCAACTATAGAAAAATATTTTTATTATTTTATTATAAATAGTATGTGAGAGATCTTCATGGAATAAGATATAGTTTAATCCGACTTATACAAATTGTTACTAACATGTTTAACCAATATAAATATCTAGATGTAATTGAGACCCCAATAATTGCATGTGACAATTCTGGCAGGATAAAATATGCCAATCTATCTTTTTTACAAAATAAAAAATTTTTATTACATACTGAAAATTTAAAAAAAGATAGAAATATTTTCGATATTTTTCTTTTAAACAAATTTCAACAGGAGGAAGTTTATAAGGTTTTAAATAATAAAGTACAGGAAAACAGAATATTGACAGATACGTTTGAATTATATATCAGACGTATCAATACGAATCGTATATTATTACAAATAAAAAATAAACAAATACAGCAATTAAAATATTCAGATCTTACCCGGGAAAACGAAGACAATATCAAGTTTTCTTCAGCCCCCTTTTTTTCTGCTTTTGACCTTCTATATGATCTTATCCACATTACTGATAAAAACGGTTTAATAGTGTTTGCTAACAAAGCAATTAAGAAGTTATTTGGCGATATCAGAGGGCAATATTGTTATAAAGTCTTTGCTTGTGAAGATGATTATTGTCCTGATTGTAAATTAAGTTTAGTACTGGATGGTAATACTATTCGATATGAAGTAAAATTGAATAAAAATAATCAGTATTACGATGTTATAAACTCCCCATTTGTTGATTTTGATGGCAATGTTTATAAAATTTCTATAATGAGGAATCTTGAGGAAATAGTTGAAAAGCAAAATACATTGGTATTATTTCAAAATGCTATAAACAAATCAAAAAATTTAGTTTGTTTTGCAAATGAAAATGGAGAAATATTATATGCCAATGATACGTTTATAAAATATTTTGGTGCGAATTATAGAGAAGAAAATAATATTTTACGATTAATGAATTATTCAAAAGATGATGTATATCAATCTTCAGACAATAAAGAAATAAAGATTACGCTAAGTGATAATGAAATTTATTTTAAAGTATTTATTTATCCAATACAATCATTAAGTAATGAAACGATATTTGTTTTCATTGCAAGTGATATTACTGATCTAAAAAAATTAGAAAACACGATTGCTATCGAAAAAAATTATTTTCAAAGTATAATTGATAATACAATCGATGGTTTTTTTGTTATTGATAAAAATCAAAAAATAATAGATTGTAATCCTTCCTTCCTAAAAATGTTTCATATAACCCCGGATAGCTTTGGTACAATAACATTAGCCGAACTCTTTGACCCTTTATATAAAAGAGAATTTGAAAAAAAGATAAATTATCTTAAAAAGTCACACATATCACAAATAACCGAGGTAAGCAGCTCAAACAACGGATTTAAAAATTATATAATAAGTTTGAATTACTTATCTACCTCTGAAAGCGATGATGAACAATATTATGGATTTGTTAAAGATATTACGGATATTACCCGCCTCCATAAAATTATTGAGAATGAACGAAATTATAACAGAAGAATAATAGAAACTGTTAAATTGGGTTTTGTGGTTATAAATGAATTTGGCGAAATTATTGATTATAATAATGCTTTTTTACATTTAATAGGGCGTTCTGGTAAAAATGTTAAAGGTGAAATGTTTAGCTCATATATAAAGCCAGTTAATAAACAAAATATGGATGAACTAACAAGTTCTTCTCCGGATATGTTACGGGATTTTGAAGCTATTATAATAACTGCAGATAATCAGGAAAAGAATGTAATAGTTTCAATGTCAAAACTATATGACATTTTAGGTAATTATTTAGGAAATTTTGCATTTATCCGCGATATTACGCATCAGAAAAAAATTGAAAATGAAATTGTACAGCAATCCCATCAGATTATTGATTTAGTAAATTCATTAACTAAGTTTACTGCAAGTGTTGTTCGTATCGATGACATGGATAATTTATTATTACAAATTCATTCATTTATAACTAGTATATTAAACCCAGATTATTTAGAAATTCTAGTATTTTCCATCGATAGGTATATAAGTCATAAGTATATCAATAATGAACATATAGTAACTAATACAGAAATAAGTTATAAAACTTCTTTTATCATTCAGAAATTAACAAAAAGTAAAACTATTATGTTCATAACCAACCCAATTATAGAATTAAACGATGAAGATCAATTATTGTTTAGCAATGTTATGAGATTTAAAAATATAAATTTTATACCAATTTTTATTGGGAAAGATCTTAAAATGATTATTCTGGTAGCTTTCAATAAAGAGGTAGAATTTATAAATAATGTCATTATTACTATTTTAACCAGCGTATCTAATTTAATTGCAATTGCATTTGAAAAAATCAATTCTATTGCGGAACAGGTGAAAATGAAGGAGGCTCTTGACAGATATGAGAAATTGGTTGCTATAGGTAGAATAATAGCTGGGGTTGCTCATGAAATTAATAATCCTTTATCAATTATGCAATTGGATATTGCTGAATTGGATCAAAAACTTGATCAAGGGGATTACGATCAGGAAATTAAAGATATTATCAGGTCTTTACTGGAAGAAATACAGCGTATAAGTAATATTGTTAAACAACTTAAAGATTATGCCAAACCTGCAGCATTAAATGATGATATAATTAATCTCAATGAGATATTCCGGACGTATCCATTAAAAATACTTTCTAAAAATATTCAAAAAAAAGGTATACCTATCAATATCAATATACCAAAACAAAAAATATATGTAAAAATGCCTTTAACACGATTAATTCAGGTAATTATGAATATTCTTACAAATGCAGAAGATGCGGTTGTAGAAAAAGGTGAGGGTAGCATACAGATAGATATATCCACCGAGCAGAGAGGAGAAAAAATTTTTGCTCGGTTATCTGTAAAGGATACTGGAATAGGGATTCATGAAGAAAATAAACATTTATTATTTGAACCTTTTTTCACCACAAAACCTAAAGAGGGTACAGGGTTGGGATTATCAATTTCATATTCAATCATAAAGAGTTACGATGGCGAAATAGAAATAGAAAGCAAGAAAGGTGTAGGAACAGAGGTTATCATATTATTGCCATTTTATAAAAAAACGTAATGCAATAATTACAAAAGATAGAAATTTTCTATCATTATATACTTAGAAAAAAATTAGCTTCAATGCTTACTATTATTCAACAATAATAATATTATACATCCCTGATACTGAAAAAATGATTTAACTATAATAAAAATTTATAGAATATATGTTGACATAATAAATATAGTATTCACATATAATAAAATTGTTAAAAATACATATTATTGTATATAAAATATTATCTATATGGAGGATCTTATGATTCAGTATTCAGAATCGTCTATGCCTGCTATATTTCAAAAGCAGGTCAAAAATTTAGGTGATCAGGGATGTGTTTCATACAAGAAAGGTGGAGTATATGTTGATCTATCATGGAATCAAATGGATCAACTTATACGCAATTTTGCATATTATCTCCTCTCATTGGGTATAAAGAAGGGTGCTAAAATTGCACTTTTTTCTCCTAACCGGTATGAATGGTTTGTTGCGGATATGGCTATCCTGTCAATTGGAGCAGTTAATGTTCCCATTTATGCAACAAATTCATCAGAAGAAGCATATTATATAATTGATAATTCAGATAGTGTGCTGTGTATTGCTGGAACTGATGACCATTTAGAAAGGATTTTAAAAGTAAAAAAAAGATTGCCCAAAGTAAAACAGATTATTGTATTTGATGAGATAAAAACTAAAACACCAGGCGTAATAACACTTTCGCAGGCTATTGAAAAAGGGAAAACATATAAAAATAAACAGGAATTTGAAAAAAGAATAAAATCTATCAGGAAAGATGATCTCGCTACCATTATTTATACCTCGGGAACTACCGGAAATCCCAAAGGGGTCATGCTAACACATGGAAATTTTGTAGCTAATGTTAATCAAATACTGTATGATTTTAGTGATTATGTAACCTATAAAGATGTATGTTTATCATTTTTGCCTTTATCACATTCATTTGAGAGAACTGCAGGATATTATCTGGCTATTGCCGGTGGTGCAAAAATAGCATATGCTGAAGATTTTTCAACAGTACCTCAGAATTTAGCTGAAATCAGGCCAAATTTCATTGTTAGTGTCCCACGATTATATGAAAAAATTCATGCAGGCATTTTAGCCCGGGCTGCTGATGTTAAGGGAATAAAAAAAGCATTGTTTAACTGGTCATTATATGTTGCAAAAAAGAATACCCCATATGTTTGCCAGGATAAAAAGCCAAAAGGAATATTGGGTTTTCAGGTACGGTTGGCTGATAAACTTATCTGGTCTAAGTTAAAAGCTGCATTAGGATTTGACAGGATACGAATAGCTGTATCAGGTGGCGGACCGTTAGCAGTTTCAGATGCAGAATTTTTCCTTGGGATGGGTATAGTTATACTTGAGGGATTTGGCCTTACTGAAACAACTCCGGTAACCAATGTAAACAGGCCAGGTATGATACAGCCAGGATCAGTTGGACCTGCTTTAAAAGATACAATTATCAAAATTGCAGATGATGGGGAAATTTTAATAAAAGGTCCACAGGTAATGAAAGGATATTATAAAAACCCAAAAGCTACAAAAGAAGTTTTCACCAAAGATGGTTTTTTCAAAACGGGTGATATTGGTGTCATTGATGAAAAAGGAAGATTGTATATAACTGGCAGAATTAAAGATATCATTGTGACTGCAGGTGGTAAAAATATTTCCCCACAAAATATTGAAAATAGCCTGAAAGAATCAAAGTATATTGAACAGGTAGCAGTAATAGGGGATAGGCGAAAATACTTATCCGCCCTTGTTATTCCAGCTTTTGAGGAGCTTGGCAAATGGGCTAAAAAACAAGGTATACAATTTACAAATAATAAAGAACTCATTGAAAATGATAAGGTAAATGAGTTAATTGCTCAGGAAATTCAGAAATATACAAAACAATTTTCACGTGTTGAGCAAATAAGAAAATTTAAACTGTTAGAAGCTGAATGGAGTCAGGCAAGCGGTGAACTTACACCAACATTAAAAGTAAAACGCCGTGTTATTGAACAGAAGTATGCAAAAGAAATAGAATCCATGTATCCAAAAGATATGGATTAACAATCAGTTGAATATAAAACGGGCAGGTTAACCACCTGCCCGTTTTATTATTCTATTAATATCGGTAATGATCAGGTTTGTATGGACCATCAACTTCTATTCCCAGATATGCGGCCTGTTTTGGTGTTAGTCGTGTTAATTTTACTCCCAATCGCCCTAAATGTAATCGTGCAACTTCCTCATCTAATTTTTTTGGGAGTGTATATACTTTCTTTTCCAGCTTCTTTGTTGCCAGTTCAATTTGGGCAAGTGTTTGATTGGTAAAACTTGTGCTCATAACAAAACTTGGGTGACCGTTAGCATTTCCTAAGTTGACAAGCCTTCCTTCTGAAAGAACAATAATTGACCTTCCTGATTCCAGTATCCATTTATCAACCTGAGGCTTAATATTGATTCTTTTGCATTTTTTGTTATTTTCCAGATAGCTCATTTCAATTTCACTGTCAAAATGCCCAATGTTGCACACTATCGCCTCATCTTTCATTCTTTCCATATGCTCGCCCCGGATAACATCACAGCAGCCTGTTGCAGTCACAAAGATGTCGCCAATTTCTACAACATCCTCCAGTGTTTTTACTTCATACCCTTCCATTACAGCCTGCAGCGCACAGATTGGATCAATCTCTGTAACTATCACCCGTGCACCAAATCCCCGCATAGATTGAGCGCAACCTTTGCCAACATCACCGTAACCGCATACTACTACAACTTTGCCTGCAACCATAATACCCGTTGCACGTTTAATCCCGTCTGCTAAAGATTCTCTGCATCCATAAAGGTTGTCAAATTTGGATTTTGTTACCGAATCGTTAACATTAATTGCTGGGAAGAGAAGTTCACCAGTTTTCTCAAGCTGATATAGCCGGTGAACACCGGTAGTTGTTTCTTCTGAAACACCTCTGATTTTTGATGCAATAGTAGTCCACCGTTTGGGATTGTTTGCCACTGACAAGCGCAATCTGTCTATAAGGCATTGCATATCTTTGCTGTCATATTCTTGATCCAGTATTGATGGGTCTTTTTCAGCTTTAACGCCCATATGAACAAATAGTGTTGCGTCACCACCATCATCAACAATAAGGTCAGGCCCGCTTCCATCAGGCCATATAAGGGCCTGTTCGGTGCACCACCAGTATTCTTCAAGGGTTTCGCCTTTCCATGCAAAGACAGCAGCAGTTCCAGCTTTGGCTATAGCAGCAGCCGCATGGTCCTGTGTAGAAAAAATATTACAGGATGCCCAGCGAATATCTGCTCCAAGGTGATGAAGTGTTTCAATAAGCATTGCTGTCTGTATGGTCATGTGAAGGCTGCCACTGATTTTCATGCCTTTTAATGGTTTCTGGCTACCATATTTCTGACGTAATGCCATGAGTCCTGGCATTTCATTTTCAGCTAATTGCAACTCCTTCCTTCCTAATTCTGCCAGTGAAATATCCTTTACCTTATAGGGAATTTTTGCATCAAATTCAGGAATACTGGTAGTATCTTTACGTAATGGCTGAATCATATTACACCTCTTTTGTATTAATTTTTCTTATATATATGTATTACTCTATCCAAACTAGTAGAGTGTATATTGTCAATATAAATATTATAGCAACCTTTGACGATGGTAATAGTATGAGTAAAAAAAATTATCGTATTTTAATATTTGTATTGATGATGACATTAATTTCATGTGTGCCTTCACAGTGGCAATACAGGAATATACCCTTAAAAAGAAAACAAATAATCAATACTGCAACACAATATATTGGCACACCCTACAGGCACGGGGGTGCCACACCATCGGGTTTTGATTGTTCGGGTTACGTGTTTTATGTGTATAACAAAAATGGCATTCAGATACCACGAAGTACAGCACAACAATATACAAAAGGGCAAAAAATACCTTATAAAATGGCCCAGCCGGGGGATCTACTCTTTTTCAGGATTAACATGAATACAATATCACATGTTGGCATTTATGTTGGAAATGATACATTTGTACATGCTCCCAGCAGCGGAAAATATGTGCGGTATGATTCCATCAATAATACATACTGGAAAAAGCGTTTTTGTGGAGCTGTCTCCTATTTTAAAGCTTTGCCTGTAAAACCTTTAAATAATAAGGGCGATAGTTATCGGGAAGAGCGCTTTGTGTGGTAGAAAAAAATATTGAAATATGAATAAATGTTGACAAAATGTAATTATAAGATTATTTTTGTTGAACCGATCAGGATAGGTTAGCATTATATGCAAATTGGAATTTATCCGGGATCTTTTGATCCTTTAACGTGTGGACACCTGGATATAATTAAAAGAGCAACACAGTTGTTTGATAAACTTATAGTTGCCATTGCTCGCAATAGCGAAAAATTTCCTCTATTTGCAGTTGAAGAACGCCTTGCAATGCTACAGGAATGTTGCAGGGATATATCTAAAGTTGAAATAACAAGTTTTGATGGTCTTCTTGCTGAGTATTGCAAGAAGAACAATATTAATTTTATTGTTAGAGGATTGCGGGCGATAGTTGATTTTGAATATGAATATGCCATAGCATTAATGAATAAGGAATTGGCGCCTTCAGTAGAGACAATCTTTTTAATGTCTAAGAGTGAATTCTCATTTGTTTCATCCAAGATGGTCAAAGAGGTTGCCAGCTATGGTGGTGATATTTCCAGACTGGTCCCACAGTTTGTCAGTTCAAAACTTAAGGAAAAATTCCAATCTCAATAACCTGTCCTGAGGCTACATCCGTAGCATATGTAATTGCAGTTAAACATCAGGTAAGGAGGATTACTATGAACATAATTACTATCCTCCTGATTGTTGCTCTGCCTATAGCGGCATTGTTAGGCTATTTGTTCAGAGCATACATAGGGAAGATTAAGCTTAACACTGCTGAAGCGCAGTCACGAAAAATCATTCAGGATGCTGTCAGAGAAGCAGAAGCTAAACGAAAGGAACTTCTGCTGGAAGCAAAAGATCAGCTTCTCAAAGAAAGAAACCAGTTTGAAAAAGAAATGCGTGAAAGGAGGATTGAATTACAAAATATTGAAAGAAAAATTCTTCAAAAAGAAGAAATGATCGACAATAAAATCCAGCAACTGGAAAAACAGGAAAAATTAATACAAATTAAGGAGAAAGAAAACTTAGAAAAAGAGCAGGAATTGAATAAACACCTGGAAAAACACAAGCAGGAGTTAGAGCGTATTTCTGGATTAACCCGTGAAGAAGCCAAACAACTGTTGCTTAAAAATCTTGAAAATGAGGTTAGATTTGAGGCAATAAAATTAATCAATAAAGTTGAAGAGGAAGCACGAAGAACAGCTGATAAAAAAGCAAAAGAGATAGTGTTAGCTGCATTGCAGCGGAGTGCATCAGATTATACTCAGGAAAGTACCATTACCACCGTATCTCTCCCGTCTGATGATATGAAGGGTAGGATTATTGGGCGTGAAGGTAGAAATATCCGTACTCTTGAGAATCTTACAGGTGTTGATATGATTATTGATGATACGCCTGAAGTTGTGGTAATTTCCGGTTTTGATCCAATACGAAGAGAGATTGCACGGCTATCACTTGAACGATTAATTGAAAATGGGCGTATTCATCCTGCACGTATTGAAGAAGTGGTAGAAAAGGTTAAAAATGAATTGGAAGAAAATATGCTGGAAGAAGGTGAACGTGCTGCATTTGAATTAGGTATTCCAGGTCTCTCAAAAGATGCATTGTATCATGTAGGAAAACTGAAATATAGATCAAGCTATGGTCAGAATGTACTTTCACACAGTAAAGAAGTTGCCAATTTAGCAGCTATTATGGCTGGTGAGCTGAAGCTTGATGTTGCTACAGCAAAACGGGCAGGGTTATTGCACGATATAGGTAAGGGAAGCATTGTTGAAGGTGAAGGCGCTCATGCCATTGTTGGGGCTGAGCTTGCCAAAAAATTTGGCGAAAATGATGTTGTTGTCAATATAATTGCCTCACATCATAATGATAAGGAACCTGAATCATTTGAAGCCATACTGGTACAGGTAGCTGATGCCATTTCTGCTTCACGTCCCGGAGCACGTCGCGAATCACTGGATACATATCTTAAGCGCCTTGAAAATCTTGAGAACATTGCGTATGGATTTAAGGGTGTTGAAAAATGCTATGCAATACAGGCTGGAAGGGAGATCAGAGTAATGGTTTCCAATGAACAGGTTACTGATGAAGAGGCTACTGTACTGGCACGGGATATAGCTTCTAAGATTGAATCTGAATTAAAATATCCTGGAATAGTGCGGGTTACCGTTATACGGGAAACACGAATAGTAGATTATGCTCGATAAGTATAAAAACAATCAGCAATCAGTGACAGCTGATTGCTGATTGTAATAATAAATAGTATGGATACAATCAATATATTACTTATAGGTGATATTGTTGGAAGACCTGGACGAACAATTATTAAAGATCACCTCAGTGAAATTTGCAAAGAATACTCAGTACATTGTGTAATTGCAAATTGTGAAAATGCTGCTGGAGGCATGTCCATAACACCTGAGATTGCACAGGAACTTTTCTCGTATGGCATCCATATACTGACAACAGGAAATCATATTTTTAATAACCGAACCATAATAAAACTTCTTGAATCACACAGTTCTATTTTACGTCCTGCAAATTTCCCATCTGGTGTACCCGGAAAAGGATTTACCATAGTAAGAATTAATAATTTAAATATAGCAATAGTCAGTTTAATTGGCCGAATCAATATGGAACCTGTAGATTGCCCATTTATTACATTTAATACACTTTATGATGAAATTAGATCTAAAGCAAATATAATTATTGTAGATTTTCATGCTGAAGCAACCTCGGAAAAAAAAGCTTTTGGATGGTTTGCTGATGGCAGGGCATCTGCTGTTTGTGGCACCCACACTCATGTTCAGACTGCTGATGAAACAATACTTCCACAAGGGACTGCATATATAACAGATGTTGGCATGACAGGTCCATTTGATTCTGTTATTGGCATGGATAAAGAATCTTCAATACATAATTTTATATATCATACCAGAATAAAATTCAAAGTTGCACAGAATGATCCTAAATTAAATGCAGTGCTTGTAGTTTGCAATAGACAGGGAAAAGCTGTATCAATTACACGCATAGTTAAATCATATGAACTATCGCCAAGTAATTCTTGACATTTGTAAATTAAAATTTACTAATACTATTCAGAATCGTGTGGTATATTGAATATAACTAACATTCATAAAAGATTATTATGCTAAGCGATATATACGGGCCACAGGACATAAAACGTTTGTCAGTAAAAGAACTTGCAGCTCTGGCTGATGAAGTAAGACAACGTATTCTTGAGGTTGTCTCAAAGAATGGCGGTCATTTAGCTTCATCGCTTGGTGTTGTTGAACTGACCATAGCATTGCACTATGTCTTTGATTCACCACAGGATAGAATAATATGGGATGTGGGGCATCAGTGCTATGCACATAAAATTTTAACTGGCAGAAATCAACAATTTCATACATTACGAACGTTCAATGGAATTAGCGGTTTTCCCAAAGTTTCGGAGTCGCCACACGATCATTATAATACAGGGCATAGCAGTACAAGTCTTTCGCTGGCATTAGGAGAAGCCATTGCACGGGATGTAAATAATTCAAAATATAATATTGTAGCAGTTATTGGTGATGGTTCAATGACTGGTGGGATGTCATTTGAGGCATTGAATCATATAGGTCATCTTAAAAAAGATATAATAATTATATTGAACGATAATGAACATTCAATTTCAAAAAACGTTGGCGCTCTTTCAGAATACCTGATGCGCCTTATTACTGGTGGAACATATAATAAATTAAGAAGAAAATCATACGAATTTATCAGCAGAATTCCAAAGATTGGACCCAAACTTTTTACCTTATTTGACCGTATTGAAGCACGTATAAAAGGAATTTTTATTCCCAGCAGTTTCTTTGAAGATTTAGGCATACGGTATTTTGGCCCAATTGATGGTCATAATATACCTATGATGATAGAGATGTTTAACAGGATTTCTAAACTCAATAAAGGCCCAAAGATCATTCATGTATATACAAAAAAGGGCAAAGGTTATGTACATGCAGAAAATAATCCCGCAAAATTTCATGGGATAGGCCCATTTGATATAAAAACGGGAAAACCAGTTAAGAAATTATCTATCAGTTATTCGGAGATAGCGGGCAGGACTCTGGTTGATTTAGCCAAGCATGATAAAAAAATATTTGCTATTACAGCTGCAATGAAACTGGGGACTGGTTTAGCTGAATTTGAGGAAAAATTCCCCAGCCGATTTATTGATGTTGGGATATGTGAACAGCATGCTATAACACTGGCATCAGCACTGGCTAAAAATGGATTGAAACCTTTTGTATCAATATATTCAACATTTATGCAGAGAGCCGTTGATCAGATTATTCATGATGTTGCGTTGATGAATTTGCCTGTTAAACTTCTCATAGATAGGGCAGGTATAGTTGGGGATGATGGTGAGACACATCATGGGCTTTTTGATATTGGTATTATCAGGTCTATACCAAATTTTGTTTTATTATCGCCTACCAATGGTAATGAGCTTAAAGATATGATAAACTATGCTGCCAGTTATAACAATGGGCCTGTTGCCATACGATATCCACGAGGTGGTGATGATAAATATGAACATTCAATGCCAAAAGGATTATTGAAAATTCCTCAATTGAAAGCGTACTATAAAAGCCAACGCCCAATGATTGCTCTATTTGCTGCCGGAGATATGTTATCTATGGCAGTTGAAATTCATAAAAAGTTACATGCATATAATATTAAATCATCAGTGTATAGCATTCTATCAATAAAACCATTACCGGTAAAACAAATAGAATTTATAATGAATACCATACCATACTATATTGTTCTGGAAAACAGTTATGCTAATGGTGGTATAGCTGAATACATAAATTCACAGCTTGACAGATCAATGCGGCATAAAAATCTCTTTAATGTTGCATTTCCAGATAGTTTCATAACACATGGCAAAGTTTCTGAGCTATTACGCTATTATGAGCTTGATTCAGATACTATAACACATAAAATTATCAGCATGATTAATACAGAGAAAAATTCTCATGCCAAAAAACCGCTTAGATCAATATCTTCTTCAAAATAATATCTGCACTTCACGAGAAAAGGCCAAAAATTTAATTATAGCTGGTTATGTTACAGTGAATAACCAGGTAATCTATAAGCCATCATTCATAGTAAAAGAAAATGATGTTATAACTGTTCGTGAATTGTCACAGAAATTTGTAAGCCGTGGTGGTGAAAAATTAAAGAAAGCTCTGGATTATTTTAACATTGATGTAACAGGAAAAATTGTACTGGATTTGGGCTCATCTACTGGAGGATTTGTTGATTGCCTTTTACAATACGGAGCAGAAAAAGTATATGCAGTAGATGTGGGATATGGGCAACTGGATTATAACCTGCGAATTAATCCAAAGGTTATTGTCATGGAACGAAAGAATGCACGCTATTTAACAATAGAAGATTTTGATGATCATATACATCTGATAACAGCTGATCTCTCATTTATATCAATAATCAAAGTTATGCAGACAATGATAACAATATTTGATTATGAAATTGATGCAATTCTTCTGATAAAACCTCAATTTGAAGCTGAAAGCTTTCAACATAAAAAAGGAGTGGTAAAAATGCCCCAATATCATAAGGACATACTTTTAAAGGTTTTTCAACAACTTCAAACAATGAATATAACAATACTTGGATTAACCTATTCTCCCATTAAAGGGCCCAAAGGCAATATTGAATTTTTATTATATGGTGCAATCAATTGTAATACCAGGAAATCAGTTGATAATTATGAGCTTCTTATCAATTCATGTGTAGATGAAGCACATAAAGTACTGTAATAATTCAAATTTTTAATAGTATATAAATATATTAATTGACGAATACTGCCCTGTAGTTCATTATAAATTATGTTTTTGATAAATAAAAAGGATATATGTATGAATATATCAAAATGTTTTGCTGTTTTTATATTCTTGTTATCAATATGTGCGATAGCTCATAATATTTATGCTATTGACCTTAATCAGGTGTATGCCTATCCCGTGCCTTTTATACCAAAAACACACGGGACTTTAACTATAAAAGTTTCAGATGCACAGAGTGTCAAATGTACTATTTATGATATTAATGGTGATAAGGTTAAAGTATTGTCAGGTACAACAGATCTGAAATGGAATGGGCGAAATGATGTAGGTACAGTTGTTGCACCGGGTATGTACATCATAAAGATAGAATTAGAAAGATCTGATGGCGAATATAAGAAAAAAATTATACGAATATTGATCCAATAAGGTTTTTTAATGATGATACGACTGAAAGTATCTATGTTAATATTCCTATTATTTCCTGTGTATAGTTATGCAATAAATGATGCCGGCTCGCGGGCAAGCTTCACCAGAACAGGATGGGTAGGTACTCGTTATATAGCGATGGGTAAGGCTGCAGAAGTAGTTGTCAATGATGTATTTGCTATATACTGGAACCCAGCTGGGCTTCTTGACATTCAGGGGAAGCAGCCTTTGACACCTGAAGAAATTAAACAGAAAGCAAAAGAGGGTAAAATAGATAGTATTTCTGAAAAAGACCTTTTAACCTTTTCACAGGATGAGTCAAGTTTTAATGTGTTACAGATTGGTGCATCAGGAGGAATGGTTGCTGCGGAACGTTATGCAGGTTTTGGTGGTTTTGCATACAAGTTTAGTGGGAATGCTTTGGGTATGGGTTTATATTCCATAAAATCACCAGATATTGATACATATGATATAAATGGAAATAAAACCGGAGTTACATCATATTCCGCTAATGTTGGCATGTTTTCATATGCAACATATATTGGTGATGCTGCTGTTGGGTTTACAATCAAAGCATTATATGAAACAATATCAAATGTTTCCTATGCTGGTACAGGGTTGGATGTTGGTGTTATTACTGAAGTAATACCATTTTTAAAGGTAGGTTTTGTTATTCAGGATATTGGTACGGGCCTTTATCCAACAAAAGAATATGAATACATTATAAAAAAATATGATTTTGGTTCACCTTCAATCAAAATTAGTTCAGCCATTGTCAGCAGGGCCAATAATTTTACTATCGCATTTTCAGGGATTAAAAAGATTGAACAAGATGAATATGAATATAATATAGGGTTTGAATTACTTATATACAAAAGTATGTCAATTTATTTGGGTTTAAATGATTCATTATTTACAACTGGATGCACAATAGGATTAGGTGATTGTACTATAGGTTATGCTTTTTCATACGATTCGGTTGATTTGGGTTATAACAATTTTATTTCAGTGATGCTTGTACTATGAACAGGATAGATATTAATATCAAACATGGTCCACTTGTTATGGGTATACTTAATGTTACTCCTGATTCATTTTATGATGGAGGTAAATATAATTCAATTGATGCAGCATTGTATCATGTAAGGGAAATGATTAATGATGGCGTTGATATTATTGATGTTGGTGGGGAATCAACACGACCTGGTGCTGAAGAAGTTACACTGGAAGAGGAAATTGACAGGGTGTGTCCTGTAATTGAAAAAATCATACATGAATTTAATATACCAGTTTCTATCGATACCCGAAAATCCAGGGTTGCTGATGAAGCCTTGAGACTTGGTGCAATCATGGTGAATGATATATCCGGATTACAGGGTGATCCTGATATGCCAGTTACTATCGCCCGCTATAATGCCTATTGTGTTATAATGCATATCAAGGGTACTCCTCAGACTATGCAATTAAATACAGAATATAATGATTTATTATCAGATATTGCCCGATATTTATGCCAATCAATTGAGATTGCTAAAAAAGCGCATATTGCCGATGATAAAATTATAGTTGATCCCGGCATTGGATTTGGCAAGTCATTAGAGCAAAATTACGTTATACTGAATAATATTCAATATTTTAAAAAGTTGGGGTATCCTGTCTTAATTGGATTGTCGCGAAAGTCATTGATTGGAAAGTTGTATGATACCCATGAAGATAGATTGCCAGCAACTATAGCATTAAATGCTATCGCAATGTATAATGGTGCAGATATTATCCGTGTGCATGATGTTAAAGAGCATAAACTTATTATTAAGCCTTTAAAAATGTTATATCAGGTTGCAAATTCATGAATCCTTTTTTCACAACAGCCTGGGACTATATTAAAATAAGCTGGGAATATGTTAGAATCATCATAGATATATTAATCGTAGCATATATCTTTTACTGGATTTATACATTTTTATCTAGATCACGGGCAATTCAGATTTTAAAAGGCCTGATTATCATTTTTATAGCTGCGGTATTATCAAAAGTATTGCGACTGGAAACGTTAAACTGGCTGATTACAAATTTGACATCATACATTGTGATTATGATAATCATACTCTTTCAGCCAGAGTTACGCAGAATTATAACACAATTTGGTCAAAGAACATGGTTGCCAACATCAATGAATACTGATGCATTTCCATTAGATGAACTTGTTAATGCAATTATTGCAATGTCAGAAGAGAAGGTTGGTTCACTTATTGTTATAGAACGAGGTACAGATCTTCGTGGATACATTGAGTCAGGAGTTGTGGTTAATGCAGGGATAACAGAGGAATTAATCCGTACAATTTTTTTCCCAAATACTCCGCTACATGATGGGGCGATAATTATTAAAGAAGCAAAGATTGCAGCAGCAGCTTGTTATTTGCCATTGAGTGATTCACGGCAGTTGAAAAAACAACATGGTGCGCGGCATAGGGCAGCATTGGGAATGGCTGAAGAAACAGATGCGCTGGTTATAGTTACATCTGAGGAAACAGGAAATATTTCTATTATGGTAAATGACAAATTTCAATCAAAGATAAAATATACAGATTTAAAGAATATGATATTATTTTACATGAATCCCAAAAGCAAAGAGGAGATTTATAACATCAAATGATATCCTTTTTGCAAAACATGAAAAAATTAATCCAGCAGCATGATCTGTTGCCAAAAGTATTGTCTATTCTTCTTGCTGTAATATTATGGGCCAATTTGCAGAATAGTCAGAT
>ERZ795046.2097-NODE-2097-length-18178-cov-7.262319_pt1 | contig 18178 bp, 22 predicted proteins | sample MGYA00375130_ERZ795046 | MGnify/ENA primary metagenome ERZ795046 (study PRJEB30175, sample SAMN05720202) | activated sludge metagenome | isolation source: anaerobic digester from wastewater treatment plant | place: Japan | collected 2015-05-15 ...
CGGGAACGGTGTATAATATAGACAGAAGGTAAGACAAAAACACAAACAAACCACATAAGCCCTCACCTACATGGGAGGCTGTGGGAAAGGAGAAAATGAAAATGAAAGATAATAATTTAAAAATTTTGTATGATTTGAGAACTAGTGAAGATAGATATCATTATCGTGCTTGTGCGCATGATGACGAGCATGGCGAGGAAATTGATAGATTTTTTTCGTCAGAATGGGAAGAAAATACCGTCATTTATGACGAATTAACTTCGTTAGAAAAGTTTATAATTAAGGAATTATGGAAATTCGAGCGTGACCGCCCTAATACTACGAGGTGGAAACCAATTGCAGCGAGAGGCAAGGGCGATAAAGTAGATATTCTCTACTATGTCTATAAAGATGACTGGAAGAGGAATGGCGGAAAGCCTTCTTATTCAGTCATTAGAGTAGTTCAAACTACAGAATATATCCCCATTAAGGAAAGAATGGAAATGGGGATATATGTAAACGATAATATTTGATGATTACGACATCGAATAATAAAAAAGGAGGCGAGAACATAAAAATCAAAGAAATGCGCATCAATCGGGGCTTAACCCAAAAACAACTAGCCGACAGGCTAGGGGTTAAGCAGCAAAATATATCTGACTGGGAGCGTGGAGAACGTTCCCCGTCGGTCAAAAACCTGAAAAAGCTTGCGGAAGTACTAAATTGTCAGATTGACGATTTAGTATAAGGAGGAGAATTATGAGAAGTAAAATTAAAAAGGCTTTAAAACTGGTGAATTTAACACCAGCTCAAAATGAACACATAATCAGCAACCTACCTCAATCAGCTATTGACAAGCTAACGTCTAAGGAGTTAGCTGAGTTAATGATGGCGATGCATAAGCATTACCATGAGGGTAAGGCAGAGAGCGAAAATGAGATTGCCCAGCACATTGGAGTACCGCAGGGCAAGACAATATGGACAGTGCAGCTATAAAAATAACCCCCTACTAAATTAATAGTGGGGGTTATTTTTGCGTTCACGAAAACATTATGAGGATTAAAATAAGAAGAGCAATCAAAGCGGTAGATTAACTCAGATGTTGCACCATGCTGTAACATCTGACATTTATATGTTAACATAGATTTGATAATAATGCAATTAGCAAGTTTAACAATTTTTTGTAGTTATTTTTGTACATTATTTTATCTCAATTTCGCCCTCGTCAATGGTCCGCATATCCCATCCACAACAAGCCCTGTATCGCCCTGAAACCTCTTAATCGCTGCCAAAGTATCATTACCACATATCCCATCAATGCCAGATGCGCCGACATCGTAACCTTTACTCTGTAAAGCATACTGCACCCACTTCACATCTTCGCCCTTAGCACCCCTTGAAATGTTTCGCACAGGCTCTAAGTACGGATTCGAGTTTGCAGTAGCTTTGTTTGGCAATTTAATAACCTGTCCAGCGTAGATTAAGTTAGCGTTTGTAATATTATTTAATAGCGATAAATCTAATACAGTACAGCCAAATTTTCTTGCGATAGCCGTTAGGGTGTCGCCTTTTTTGACTATGTATATATTAGGTTCTGTTGCTTTAGGCTTAGCTACACCAAAATAATCGTAAAAGCTTGTTATGTTGTTATTACCAGTTGTCTCATCTCCCCACCATTTACCGTTACGAGTATCAATATGCACTGCCTTTGATGATATGTAGCCAATACCATTACAGCCTAAAGTTTCAGCCGCACAACATACATATTTAGCATCAATCAGCTTACCGTCTTTGTCATAACATTGTATATCCGCAGCCTTGCCTAGCGTGTGCTGACCTTTGCCGTTACCGCCAACAGCTTTGTCATGTGCAGGAGTACGATAGCCACTATTAACGATAATCTTTGAGCAGTTAAGATAATCATATATCTGCTCTAACTTATTGATTAAATCTGTATCAATTAGCACCGTATCTGTACCATCTTTACAAGCAAATTCCCACACCGCAAAATGCGGGGATAACATTAGGTTACCATCTTTATTTTTACTATAAGTTTTTACCATAATTAATTTTCCTCCTCATCTTTCTTAATTTGTTGCAACACGCTTATTAGCTTTTTTGGTATCGGTACACCCATGTTCGCTGCGTTCTCGGTAATGCTTATGCCTTCATTTGCTATGTAAAACAATGTAATTGCTGATTGCACCACAGCTCCAGTCTTTAAAACATGGGCATCAATTATATGTCCTAGTGCAACAAGGCAAAATATAAGTACTTTTTTAGCTAAACCAGTAAAGCCAATTGCACTGGACAACTCTTTTTTCATGCATCCGACTGTCAACCCCGTGATGTAATCAATTATGACGAATGCGAGCAGAGCGTAAAACAAGCCATTAAGTTCGCCAAAGCAAAAGCCTAACAGTGCTCCTAATGCTGCACAAATATATTGTAACGTTTTATCCATATAAACCACCTATTTGATTAAAATTTTGATATGGTTATCATCAAGCCTAGACAACACCCTATAACCGATATCTGATGCAGTAGCAATACCCCCATCAGCGACTGAGCAGTAGCCATTAACTTGACAAGTACCATCATCTCGCACAATTAATTTACCAATTATACCGACAGCACTCCACTCTTTTCGCTTTTCGCGTGGCACATAATCAACCGTGCTATCCCAATCAGGATTTATTACAGGCAGATAGTCCTGCCTAGCAGGTTCTATTTCTACACCGTCAATAAATACCGCTGGCACATCAACCCAATGATATTGCACCCTACCATAAATGTCAGTAACATATTTTTTATACCAATTTTCTGACGCAGAATCTCCGATAACACTTGCATTAGCTGATACAACCCCGACTATGTAATCATCTGATGGTCTAGCAATCCTTATTTTCTCTCCGTCAAGGGTAACAAAATAACCAACCCTATCCTCATTGTTTGGGTTGCCGTCTGTCCACTCAAAATACTCTGCATAGTCAGCACCCGAACTGTTAAACGCCGATAGCCCGTATGTTTTACCGTCAAATGTAACTCTAAATGCGTTAGACCTTGCACTGCTTGTGCCATTGCCTATGATAAATGCGTCGTCAGTGGATGTGAAGGTAGTTGGATCGCCTTGTGCTTTGTTGTAACTACCTATCGCTGTCTGCGAATGTCCTTGTGCTATGGTAGCGCGGTTTTGTGCGTGAGAATTAACGCCACTAGCCGTTGAGGCGTATCCCTCTGCGTGAGAATTAAATTCACTAGCCGTTGTGCTTTGCCCCTCTGAATGCGAATAAACTCCACTAGCCGTTGTGTTGTATCCCTCGGCATGTGAATAATCTCCACCAGCCGTTGTCTCACGCCCCTCGGCATGAGAACTAACACCACTAGCTTCAACATTGTATCCCTCTGCGTGTGAATAACTTCCACTAGCCGTTGTACCACGCCCCTCTGAATGTGAACAATTTCCACTAGCTGTTGTGATATATCCCTCTGCGTGAGAAAAATCTCCACCAGACGTTGTGTCGTATCCCTCTGCGTGAGAACTATCACCACTAGCCGTTGCGTAGTGTCCCTCTGCGTGAGAATAAAGACCACTAGCCGTTGTCCCACGCCCCTCTGCGTGAGAACAATATTCACTAGCCGTTGTCTCACGCCCCTCTGCGTGAGAATTCCCACCACTAGCTTCAACGTGGTAGCCCTGTGCAAAACTTCTGGTCCCGACAGTACCGTCCCTAATACCAATGGTAAGATAAGACATAGGCGTAGTACCGTCAATATTGACCTTATTTATGTTAAGTAACCTGCCTTGATTAGCAGAAAGTGCCGATGTTGTTGATGTTGAGGTTAGGTTGTCAACTACTTCCACCTCAGCCCCATCTTCGCCTTTATCTCCCTTGGGGCCTTTAAGACTTTCCAGCCATTCGGTCTCAGTTCCAGTAAATCCATTTTGAACTGCTATCTCATAAGCGGTTTTACCATCTTCGCCGTTTGAACCCTTCAGACTCTCTAACCATTCTTCGACGGTTCCTTCAAAACCATTATCTAAAGCCGATTCATAAGCACTCTTACCGTTTGTACCCCTAGCAATTATACCGGAATCAATCCATTCTTTTGTTTCATCGTCATAAATCATCCAGGTGTCGTCTTCACTAACGTATGGAGATTTACCATTTACTACACTTCCAGTAATAGTTCCGCTTATATCGAGATTACCCTGCCAATCTAGCGTTAATATGTTTTTACGTTCAGTAGATGTTCCCCCTCCTACTATTAACGCATATTTGTTCGTTGTGTCCTCAACGTTGTATTTACCTAATGCTAGTTGGTTATTGCCTTTGGCGATAGTTTCATTTCCCATTGCAACCGCCTGCATACCATATGCTATATTGCCTTGACCTCCCACAACAGCGGAGTATGTACCGTTAGTTTTGTTGTCGAACCCGCCCAATATAGCCGAATAATCGCCATCAGCATTACATGATGCCCCGCCGATACACACAGCACCTGATTTAGTTGCAGAGTTACTATACCCACCAATCGCCACCGAAAGCCCACCACTTGCTGTGTTTTCCTCCCCAATTGCAATAGACCTGTTGCCAGTAGCCTTAGAGATGTTACCCATTGCAACCGCAGCACCCGCCGCCTCACACATATAGCCAATCGCAAAACCTCTGTCGCCTGTTGTCTTGCACCGCTCGCCCATCGCCACTGCCGCACACCCTGTCGCTGAATTATCATAGCCAATGCCAATGGAATAACTACTGTTAGCTACACTAATTCCGCCCATAGCGATAGAGCCCCAGCCCTTTGATTCGCAACCGTAACCGACAGCAAACGAATCACTTCCGCTAGCTTTTCCACCGCTTATAGCGACAGCGTTTGAATTAGTAGCCTGTGAGCCGTAACCGCCCATCGCTACCGATTGAGAACCGCTTGCTGTAGCATAATACCCTTTAGCGATAGAATAGTCACCGCTGGCTGTTGCATTTCTTCCTGATGCATGAGAATAATTTCCACTAGCTATATTGTTATCATAATCATTAAATATTTCAGCGTGTTCTCCTATACTTCTTGCACCGACACCACTTTTAATAATTGTTGCTAATTCTTCCTGCCTAGCTCTATTTGCGTTATTCTCACTCTCGGTTTTCTTGTCAACCCCAAACGTTTCAAGCCGTTGCCAACCCCTGTATTTCCAATCAATCCTATGTATTGGTACTTCCACGCCATCGCCCGCTGTATATCCTGTGTAGGTTACCCAATCGCCTAAGTCAAGTGCTGGGTCACCTGTGTATTGTATATCACATGGTAACCATTGCATAACTGTGCCGTTTTTAGGGTCTGTATTGGTTATTACGCTCGCTATATTATCTAGCACCGTCTGTGCGTTATTGTATAGAGCTCCTCTAATCAACGCATTAGTATACAGGCTTAATACTTCGCCTGCTCCCGTTGGCGTTTCAGGGGCTGTGATATTTTTTACATATTTCCCATCAGCACCTTCATAAAAGCTCACTGTCATATTAACGGCACTGTATTTTAACACAGTGTCATTAAATTTACTTGACTTACGCAAACTGTCGGGTATCTCATAGCCTGTTATCGTGCCTTTGAGTTTCCAGCAGACTATACGCAACCTGCCTAGCCTATCAATTGTAGCAAATGCACAAAGCAATTGGCATAGGTAGTCTAAATAATCTCTGGCTGTTACTATCTCTGGACTAAATGCTAATAGATGTGGTGTTGTGCCGTTAGGCATTAAGCTTAGTTGATACTGTACATTAGCGTCAGTCTCCCACAACTCAACGCCCAAAGCAGCGCATATATCTTTCAGCCTTTGAAATGGTGTTTTAAGCGTTGTTTTATCGCTTAAAGGATAGTCCACATCAAACTTTGTCATATTATCATAGCCTACTAATTTTATAGTAGTCGCTGTGGGTCTTGTAGCTTCTACAACTGTAAAAATGCCTAAAGGCACTCCTTCATATTCTGTTGGGGATATTTTGAGATAATATGTCAACTTTATCTTTGCACCCTTGAAGGCTCTGTAGTTGGTGATATCGTCATATATGGTTATGCCTTGCTCGCCTGTGTGAGTGTGCCCGATGCTGAAACCTTCATCAGGAACGCATTGATTGGTGTAGTACAAGCTACCTTGCTTAATCTTGCTGTTTGTGATTGATATAACCGTATTGTCTGCTAGCGTTATTGTTCCTGCAATATAGGTTTTTCTGTCTTTTGCGACTATCGCCGTTTTATATGCGCTTGATACAGGGTACAAACTATCCCTCCTAACATTCGATGAAGTTAAAACTTAATTGCCATACACTTTTTTCAGTTGTGCTTTCTAGTTTAAGTAAATTACTAGTTCGTGGATTACCAGCATAAAAGGTGCGTGTTTTAAATGCGTTTGTGAGTGGGTCAAAAAAAGTCATACTAAAAGTTGCGGGGGCGATAGCAGTTGTTATGGTTGCCAATTCTGACCCTGTTACAATCCAATTGCACCCTATCGTATACATATCTGCCCTGATACGCTCTCTAGCCATCTCAAAGCTTTCACTTCTCCCAGAGTTCTCTCCGTCACCATCATTTAAACTGACGTTATACCCACCTACCTGTGGATTAGGTAGGGGAGTATTGCCTACCGTTAAAAGTGTTATAGCCATACTGCACTACCTCCTGTTGCTTTTTATTTGTTGCCCGTTTTGGTATCTCACCACTGCCCTACCTATTTCACGTTCGTCTATCATAACAGGGACTATTATATCCCCCGTATATCCACCAGCACCAGCAGGTGACATTTGATTAACCTGCATTATTTGCATTAACTTATTACCTATCATATCCTCTAGTTTACTTAGTGGGGCGATAACTTCTGGGTCAATTCTTGCGTTTTTATTATCGCCGACCATAGCTATTGTTGGTGCTGTCACAAGTCCACCACGTGCAAGTTTAGGTATGTTAGGTGCGTTTTCGGGTACAGTTAATTCCCAATCTTTCCCCAATGCGTCGCCGATTTTCTCAACGATACCTCCAACACCGTTGACAATACCTTGTATGCCCGCCCAGACAGCGTTTATCAAACCGTTAATAACATCAATCACAAGGTTAACAGCACCTTTAGCAATGCCCTCTAATGCATTCATAACGCCCTCGTAGATGTCCTTGATACCTTGCCAAGCTTTATCCCAATCGCCCGTAAATACACCAGTTAAAAAGTCTAGTATGCCTCTTAACGTCTGTAACAGCCCGCCAATAAAATCGGATATTATGCCCACAACAGTACTGACAACATCGCTGATGGTATTAAATGCGGCTTTAAAATACGGTGCCCATACGTCTATTAAATAGTTGATATACGGTCCTAAAACGTTGTTCCATAGTGCGAGCAAAAATTCGCCAACAGAGCCTATGAAGCGAACTATGTTGTCCCATAAACCCTTTAAATGATTATCCCATAATGCGTCAAACTTTTTACCAATATTATCTATGACAGGTTTAATTATTTTATCGTATATACTAGTCCAGATTTCACGCAAGCTTTCCTTGAAGTCTGCAAACCCTTGCAAAATGCTTGCCCCGCGCTCGTCCCATGTTGTCTTTATGCTGTCGAAAACATCTGTCGCTACTGTTTTTATTCGCTCAAGTGCAGGCTGTAAAATATCTGTTGTAAACTTGCTGATGTTAGTGCAGACAAACTGAAAGTCTAAAGCAAACTGGCTAAAAATAGTTGATAAATAACTGCTGAATATAGGGGCAAATGTAGTTGTAAATCCATTTACTATTGATGGGATAAAATCTGTCAAAGCGTATGTCACAAAAGGCTTAAATGTGCCCGTCCATGTTTTTCCAATAGCTTTGTTTACACTTTCAAAAGCGTCGGTTACTGGTTTTTTTAGCCTGCCAAATGCGTCTGCTATACTCTCTATGCTAGGTGCAAAAAGTTTTTTAAAGCTTGATGTGACTGATACGATAACTTTTTTAACAGTTTCAAATGCACTCTCGAATTTAGATGTATTAATCGACGGCATTTCCAGCTCGCTAAATTCCGGCATGGCTATGCCATCAAATGCGGTAGGGTTGCCGGCACTTCCGCCCCCGCCTGTCTCCGCCTCCCCATCTGTTTTAGCTGGTGTTAATACGTTAAGCTCGTCAAATCCCATTAAGTTTTTACGGATTTCTTTAGCAGATTTTGCGGTATCTTTAGCACTATCCGACATATCGCTAAAGCCACTCGCCCCTGACTGTATCGCCTCCGCTGATGACTCAACACCACCCGCCAAATCCCAACCTAACATATTGGATAGGGATTTGAGTGCTTGCGTTGCAAATACTATAATCTTTCCGAGTGCGTTAATAACAGGCTGTAATGCCTTTGTCACAAACATACCCGCATAGCTCGTTAAGTCTTTAAACGCCTGCCCTAATTGGGGTAAGCTCATACCGCTAATCTGCGACACGCTATCGCCGTACAGGCTTGTGGATTGTTCAAGTATCGCCAGCACTCTAATTTGTTGCTGTTCTTGATATGTTAAACTCTCCCACGGTCTAGTATCGGCGATTTTTTTAAATGCATTTGTGGTTTCAATCATAGCCACAGGAACGTTAATTCCTAAGTCCTCAATGGCTTCCGTATTGCCTAAAATACCACTGCGGATACGTTCATTGACGTCTTCTATTGTTCGCCCTGTTTTAGATGCTATAACAGCAGAGGCTTTCATCATGGCAATTGTAACTTTTGCGTTTTCTTCTGTATCTTTGGTTATGCCCTTAAATAAGTTACCGTAAGTCATGGCATACTGATATGCGGTAGTTTCTGACATGCCAAAGGCTCTGGCGGTATTGTTTGCAAAATACTCTATGTATTTATTGCTCTCTCTAAACAGCTCGTTAGTACGCTGTACAGAGTTGCGCAACCCAGCATATGCCTTCATTAATTTTACAGACGCAGCACTGATAGCTGTTATGGCTGCTGCAGCAGCAACGGCTTTGAGTTGAACTTCCGAAAATGCGGATTTCATGTTTTTAGTGCCTGACTGCACATTTTTTATACCCTTGTTAAATCCAGTTGTATCCGCACCAATATTCACCTGCAAATCTTTAAGAGCCATCTGCAAGCCTCCTCTCTGCCTCAGCTAATTTTTTGTTGAATTCATCTTTGCTTATCTTTGGAGCTGTGACTTTTTGGTTGTCTTTGAGGTATGTGGACAGCTTGCGGAGTTTACCCGCAAACGCTGCCCCCGTGAAGTTGGCTGTTTGCCAACTCTTAGCAATTTGTTCCTTGCTTTTTTCCTCTTGCATTTTGTTATACTCAGCCACGCAAGCATTAAACTCCCAAAGCTCCATATCCCACAATTCAGCGGGTTTTATGCCTATTCGGTAGGCTGTTCGGACAAGTTGTTCTCTGTCGAAACTGCTTTTATCGGGAGCCCTAGCATCTCCCTGAATGCGTTTTTTTGTTCTTCACCAACTGGAAACTTATCAATTTTCTTTTCGTTTTGTTCGTCGCTGCCACTAAACATTAATCTAGTTAGTAATTCCTGCACTGCGCTTTGTAAATCTGTGTAATCCCAGTTGTCCGTCAAGTCCTCTTTAAACTTTTTGACAAAATCTTTATCATCAGAGTTAACCGTTGCAATAGCGAGGATTGATAACAGCTCCGTTATTTCTGCTTTTTCTACATTACTAAATATATCCATCAAAGGCAGTTTAAACTTTTGTTCCAACTTGATTGATGTCCCTAACTTTGTCACTAGTTCGTAATCGTTCTCTCCTACTGTAATAAACATGTAAACATTTCCCCTTTAATTTTATTTTTTGGATATAAGAAAACCACCCTTTTCAGAGTGGTTTGTTATGTCGTTTTCTCTATTGATTGCCGTTCGGCGGGGTTGGCACTGTGAGTGTAACTGCCTTACTTCCAGCAAGGCTGATGGATATATTCGCTTTTCCGTCTGCTGCGTGCTCGATTGATAAGCTTTCAACGTAGCAGTCCCCAGCTAAAAAGGTATTTTCATCAAGATAAAAATTTGCTGTGACTTTTTCGCCATTTTCAAAAGCCTCAACTAAAGCTTTCTGCCCGCCATCTGTATCAAAATCTGCTGTACCGTCGGCACTTGCAGACCAGTCTTTAATGGATACTATCTTTTCTTTGTAGTCATTGCCAAAGCTAACTACTTCAATAATCTCTTTCGACAGTTCGACGTTCCAGCTTGCCATGTGGACAATGTCTTTTTCAGCTTCCTCGCCTTTTTTTATTGATATTTTGCCTGTAACACCTGAGTATAAAGCCATATTATAACCTCCTTATTGTGAAATTAATTGTGTATTCTTGCCTTTGTGGGTTTGCGTTATCATAGCCAATATCTAATATCGGTGTGGACTGAATAACGCTAATGTCTTTGTCATGGTAGCGATTTAGCTTGTTTGCCACTTGTTTAGCTAAATTGTAAGCCGTGGTGCTGTTATCTGCTCTGCATCGCACTTGCACGCCATCAATAAAATCAGTGCCCCCGAAATGGTGATTTGGAGGCACACCTGAATATTCAAATAAACCTACCACTGTATCAGGCTTATCGGGCATATATCCAAGCTTAACATTTGGTATATCAAGTACAGTTTTCAACTTATCAAGTATATTCATTTCAACACCTCGTCGGGGATATTTTTGATTTTATCGATATACTTCTTTTCGTTTTCTAAGAACGGCTGTTCTAGGAACTTCGCTTGCCCGCCTTTAGGGTGATTATACCCCAGTTCCTCGTGTTGCCTCAATGCGTATGGAAGCGAATAACCAACTGTTGCACTTGCTTTAGAACCATTAACCTTGCTTAAATCAGCGTTGCAATTGTTGCGCAAATCACCTGTATCAACGGGAGCAAGCTTCGCACTTTTGCCTTGCAAATCTAGCGCTATAGCTTTAACCGTATTCGCCGTGACTTTAGGATTACGTTTTAAAGCGTTTGCAAGTTGTTTATCAAGTGCTTTGCTGTCAAGCTCGATTTTAAACTTAACCATCAAACCACCGCCTTATATCCAATGGCCTCACCGTTTAAGCCGTACCAAGTCGATACCGCCATGATTACCTTGCCGTTAAGCATATCGCCCTCATTGACTGCTTGCGTGGTGTAATAGATATGTTGTGTCTGTATTGTTTGCCCTGTTGCAGTAACTACATTTTGTATTTTAGGTTGATGTCGACAGGGAAGCATTATCTGGGCTGCATATATTGGCTGTCCTCTATCATTTATACCAGTTTTACAGCGGTATACCGCTGTTTGATTGAGATAAGTATTTAGCATATTTCATAGCCTCCGTTTAAGTATGGGGCAATTAAATCAGCTACTTTTTTGCATAACAAAGGAACTGGCTTTTCGCCAACCCCTTTTCCGTAGCTTTCGGATAAATCGCCAATACTGAAACTCTCCACCCCTTGAGCCTGTAATTCTAGCCTTTGGGATTGATTAGCTTGTTTTGTATCATCAGATAGCCACAAAGCAAGTTCAGCCTGTGCTTGTTTAACACGCAAAGGAGCAATCTCATCGGTCTTACCGTATTGAAAAGGCAAGCGAGGGAATGCCATCGCCTGCCCCTTTGTAGCAGCTCTGCCCTGCCATTGTAGGTTTTCCAATTCAGCACAGGCATTAATTAAGAGGATTTCTTTGTCCTTTTCGGAGAGCTCTCCCCATCTCTTTCGGTCTTTGCTACTGCTTCTGTATCTACTGGCGATATATTCGTCTGCAAATTCTCTACTGACGTAGGTGTTTGTCCCGACTTCAAGCATTGTTTCGCACCTCAATTATGCTTTTTTAACTAGTACTGCTATACCGCGCTTTCTAGCTCTTCCATCTGCCGTAACCTCTGCAACAGTAATCTTTGTACTAGTTCCTGCGGCAATTTCGGCTCCGCTGTTAAACTCGGTCCAGCCTGTTGTAAGCGTAGCATCATACGCAAATGTTGCATATGCTGTACCTAATTTATAAACAAACTTATTGCCTGCTTCTGGTGTTGCTGGGTCAACATTTATGATAGTGCCATTTGTTGCCGTGCCTGCAACAGATGTTACATCAAGTTCACCAAGCGTTGATGGTACAGTTTCAAGCTTAAAGATTAAATCAGGGGCAAGGGCTTTAACGCCATAATCGTAAAACATACTTACTGCATAATCATTTGACATCGGAATTTTCTCTGGTTCACCGTATTGATATGTAACAACAGGCTGTGCAACTGCACCAGTCGCCATTACAATTGCGTCTACTCCGTCAGGTAGATTAAGCCCATTATACACTCTGACACCGTGATACATTCCAAATTCCTCTGCTGCTGTGTCAACGTTTGGATTTGGTAAGCTATCTAATGCAGTACGAATTTCACTGTAAAATGCAGGGGATACAACCGCAACAATCATGTTTCTAGGCACGCCTCGCACATAATCATTTTTAACGGTTTCAAGAGCGAGAATTGCTTCCTCTAGCTTTTCAGTTGCTTTTGTGCCTGTTGGCGTTACCGCTGTCGCAGCCGTTGCCGCTGCCGCAAAAAATGCGATATCCAAATCTGATACCACTGTGTCGATATGGTTTGCCGCACGCCTTGCCATAATTGAGCCTACTCCAAAAGTATCTAAATCAAACTTTGCGACTTCCTCAACAATTTCCTTGTGCGTATCAAGGTTTACAGTTATTGACGGTGCTGTGATTGCGTCGCCTTTTAATGCTGTCCTTGCTGTGCCATAGTTCTTAGATGCCGAGTTAACAAATCTCTTAAACTCAACGCTTCCTGCCGCTGGATTGCCTGTGTATGCCTGTGATTTCAAACTGCTTGAAAGCGTGTCCTTTTGGATATTGTCTATGACAATTCCATAGATTTCATTTAAATCTGCTTTTGTTCCTGCCGCTTGAAGCAGCGACAATGCTTTAGTTCTAGCCATAATAAATTACCTCCTAAAATATTACCGTCCCGCTTGGTAACGGTGTTTTTGTTTGTGTTGTTGGTGGGGGATTTCCGCCTACCCCCGGTACATCTGGTGTAGGCTGTGTAAACGCCCACTTTTCCTTTTCTTTTAAAACTTTGAGTTGCTCATCAAGGCCAATAAGGTTATCGCCATCAAGGCTAATTTTAGAGATGTCTAGCAATGCTTTAACCGCCTTTGAATTAACAGCTCCCTCTTTAGCGAGCCTTGCTTCAAGTGCATAATTTAGCTTTACCGCTGATAGTTCCGTATTGTATTTCGTTTCAGCGTCTGCTAAGTCTTTTTTAAGTTTCTCAACGTCAACCCCATCAAACTTTTTTACAGTTTCCTGTAATGCCTTGATGGTTTCGTTCGCTTTTGCAAGCTTTTCAGTTTCAACTTTAATTTTAGCCTTTTCTGCTTCAATATCCTTGCCGTTTTCAGCCATGATATATTTTATTTGCTCATCTGTAAAACCATGTGCCTTTAAATCTTCTGTTTTCATAATAAACCTCCATATTAAGTTGTTTTAAGCCTGTAACTGTCGGCTATGGATTGACTATTTTAGGTCTAATCGACTGACCAAATGATATGTTAACGCACATATCAAGCGAGATATTAGACCACCTCCTTTCACGCAAAATTAATGTTTTGTGAACGGTTGCTAATTACCATTTTAAACGCCTCCTTTGTATTTAGCCTGTAAGCTTTCCCATGCTTTGCTATTGGCTTTTTTGATTTTGCGGAATGCGTGAAAACTCTTAGGAGCATCCTCTCCAAGCCTCTGCTTATATCGTTCCCACTGGTATCTGTCTTGACGTATTCGGCGATTTTCAGCTTGTTGCTTGCTGTATAATCCTTTTTCAGCATCGGAACGAATATCCTTGAAATCTTTATTGCTTTTTGAAATCATCTCTTTAATTTCTTCATCGGTCTGCAATTCTTCAATCCAAGGCACAATCACATGTCGGCAGTTTGGATGTACGTTGCGATACCCACTTTTAAAAGCTGTTTCCATGAGTGCTGGAAAGCGTTTATCTTTTCCGGATATGCTGTAAACTCTGCCTTGATACATCGCACATTTCTCACAAGTAGGGTAATGGGTTGTCATTTCGACTAAATCGTACCCATTTTCGATAAGTTGATTTTCCCTTGCCAAATTGCCCGCCTCTCTGGTGGTGGAGCGCGCTACCATTTGAGCGTATGCGTCAAGCGATACCTGATAAGCGTTTTTGCCTTGCCCGTATTGAACCGTCATAAAGCCTTCATTTTTCAATCGTTCAATGAGATTATTTTTCATATCCTGAACGGTTGAACCCATGGCAATCTTTTCAGCTGCTGCTTCAAGTCCTGCTTTCCGTAAGGCGTTATCTCTGCTCTCATCAAGATACCGTAATACTTGACGTCCTACTTGTTCTAACCCCTGCCCGATGTGATACTGCATTTCACGTGCTAAGCTATAAATAGCATCGTTGTGTATCTGTGCAAATGCACTAGGCTTTTTCATAGTGAGATTATTCTTCTTGAAATAATCGTATGTATCTTTCAAGCCTTGTTCATACTCACGAGGAATAGCGGAACCGATATATTTATCTGTTTCTGCCTCAAGCCGTTTGATTTCAGCGGTAAGGTTTTTGAGAACAGTGTTGTAATAGGTTTTTGTGCCAACGCCCTTGCAATTTATGATTATATCTAGTAATTTATCACGAGCATTTATATAGGTTTTAACAAGGGCTTCTAATTCTCTATTCGTCTGTCTCTTCATCGTCTAATTCCTCGTCCTCGTGTTTATCAACACTGGATAACATTACAGGCATTGAATTCGCCTGCTCCTCTGCCATTTGTTCCAGCTCAGCCTCTACCTGCTCATCCGTTAATCCCATTGATTTTAGAGCGGAATACTGCGACATTATCGCCTTGCCGCCTGTTGCTGCAATAAGGCGGTTAGTTTCCTCAACTTCATCATCTGGCAAACCATCATTCCAAGTGATTCGTAGGCTGTTATAATCAATTGAAATGCCATTAACAAGAGCCAACAGTGATATGACTTGTTTAACCGTTGCGGTGTTGATGGATTTAAGCCTTGCTGCTTTAATGCGTGGGGATACCATGCGTAATTTCAAGGCTGTACCACTGGATGCATTGCCGCCGCCACCGCCCTCCATGAACGCTTGCCCCATCTCTGAAAGCGTGTAGAGCTGAGTTAAAAGCGTGTCAATCTCCTTATATGCACTGTCGAGGTTACCATCCCATGTGATGTATTTTGTGTCGGGGTCATCGGTGCTATTACGCATAAAGAACTTGCCTAAATCAAGATAATACTTTTGAAATCTCTCATCATAACTCAAAGCTGATGATGGTCCTGATAAACTTGGCTCGCTGTGCTTATCTAGCACATTGTCAATGCAATGCAAACGCCACATAATTTTAGCAACAATGCTGTTTATGATGGCGTAATCGTCAATACCGTAAACACTCCCCGAATGCGTTATATTCGTCAGCACCTGAATAGCAAAGTCTTTTAAATTGGTCTGCTCAACTTTGCTATCTAGCAATTTGCCTATCTCGTTTTTATCACTATCAAAGCTATATGTACGTTGCTCAATCTTGCCTATATCGTGTATCTCAACATATAATTCCGTCATTTTGCCTTTACCGTCTGGCGTAATCGGATAAGCGATAACGTGTTGTGTTATCGTTTTCAAATCTGTTTTATCAACAATAGGGAACCAATATTGCGGAGAAACAGCTGTGATGTTCTTGCCGACAATCTTTAAAATCGCATTGCCATATCTGCTAACGTCAATAAAAGCCTCATAAAGTCTTGTGTCAAAGCGTTGTCGCTCAAGTAGCTTATCAAGTTTATCTGTATCTTGTTCAGTTTCAAGCGTTGGGGGTTCGCCACAAACAAAATCAGCAGTCTTTTTTGATAATAACTGCTGATAGTTGATAATCGTATCAACGTCATAATTCTTTTTACGTGTTTTTCTAGCTATTTCATGGAAATGTTCCTTCAGTACGTTTAAATGTTCGGACAAAAATAACTGCTCGTGCAGTTTATAGCGTTCTATCCTCTTTTTTTCGCTTGCTGGAGGGTATGTGCCTCCATTATCAAGCCAGTTTAAATTTGTAAGCATAAGCCCTCCTAAATATCAATATCAATAAATTTGGCTGTAGATTTAGCAATAACCGTATTAACAAAATAACGTATATCGTCCATAGCATGGTCATTTTCTTTTATAGGTTTGTCCTCTTGGGATTTCTCGTCCCAACGATAAGCAGAAAATTCTGCAATGGTGTTTTTACAGTTATCGCAAATGCGTACACTGCCATTTTGCAAGGCTTTAGCTGTATTTCTGATTCCGTCAAGTACAGCATTATCTGCCTTGCGGACATGGTATCTTCCGTGTTTGCGTATTGTGGCAATAAAGCTTGCCGCTGAAGGGTCAATTATGATTTCCCTAACTGGTAATCCGTCTATAAGTTCAACAAGTTTATCATAATACTCCTCATCTGTAAGTTGCCTGCGGGTATCTCTGCCGCTGTGATAATACTCTTTGATGCGATACCACGTTCCTTTGGATAAGCCCCATAAACCCATAGAACAGGGGTTAAGCGTGCCATAGTCGATTGATACAGTGTAACTAGTGTATTTGCGATTAGGGTCAAATGGAACGGTATATGCCCCCTCTGCCGCCTCTGGATAAATAAGCCCTTCTGCAACAACCCATAGCCCAAGAATAAACCTGTCATAAAACACCCCTGTATATTCTTTTTTCAGATTCGCCACGTATTCAGGGTCAAGGTAAGGGTTATCGTCTATCAAAAATTTAAGGACAAGCATATCCAGCTCGCCTTTACGGTTTATATATTTCTCCATTAGCCAATGATAGGGGCTGTCGGGGTTGGTTGTTGCAATCAGCTTTGCATTTTTGGATGATAGTCTTGACAGCAGCATGCTGAAAAAGTCCTCTGTGAACAGCGTAAGCTCATCACAATACGCGCCTTGCAAAGTCATTCCTCGTATTTTGCTCTCCGCCCTAGCATCGTTCACTCCCTCCAAATAAACTAATCTGCCAAATAAAACAGCTTCTTTTTTGGACAGGGAGTAGGTGAAGTTAGCCGTCCCAATTAAGTCCTGCAATAAGTCTAAGCAGTTACGGCGGAGGGAAGTCAACGTTTTAGCCACCATCAAGTAGTTACCGTCTTTAGGCATTGACGCCACTAAGAACGCCCATGCCACAAGACTAATCCATGTCTTGCCTGAACGAACAGAGCCCTCTAACAGGTTAATACGTTTGAGTTTATTCTGTTGCCAAAGTTTAAGTAACGCAAGCTGTTTATCGCTGTAGATTTTACTCATCCTGCTTTAACCCCTTAATCAAATCCTCTAACATTCCGTTAGCCTCATCTGTCTCCGCTTTTGGTCTATCTCGCCATTTGTCCGGACGCCTATTTTTTAGCCAGAAGATTTGGGCGGTTGTGTCAGGGGCGACTTGTTTAGTGACAATTTTTGTAGTTTTAAGCATTGTTATGCCCTCGCCAACTTCAACAGGCTCTTGTGTAATTTCATTGTATTTATATCCCAATGCCCTTTTTAATAATGCATTTTCGACCTCAAAGTCAACAACTTCCTTGCCCTTTTTTAGGGCCTCCGAAAAAGCCGGATGCTTTTTTTTATAATCCTTAAAAGTTGAGTAGGCGATACCAAGATTTTTAGCTATCTGCTCATCTATTAGCCCATCTCTCGCCCAGCATTCAACAAGGGAAAGCTTAGGCTCAACGTGGGTATAATACTTGCCTTTTTTATTTTCAGACATTGCCACCACCTCTCAGTCTTAATTTTAGTATAATTATAGCCCTAGAACAAACTCTTAGGCTCTCTTGTAGCTATGATAACGCTACACTACAAGCTATGCTTAACTCTATCCTCAACCTCTGATTTCTTAGCGTCATTAAACCTATCAAGCGTACCAACTAAGTACCCAGTTATCCTGCGTATGCGTTGGAACGGGATAGCATCGAATATATATTTAACATCAACGTATTCACCGTCAATGTTTATTTCCATAGCCCTGATTTTATTATTAGGATATTTTTTCATACCATATTCTACATAGGCATTGATTTCTTTTTCTGATAAATCGCCATTAGTTATTTTAATAATCATGTTGTAGCTCCTGTTATTATTATTCCCCCATAAAATTCTAACCACCCTCACTGTTGCAAGGGTGGTCTATTAAGGAGGAAAGA
>ERZ795046.2099-NODE-2099-length-18171-cov-16.511261_pt1 | contig 18171 bp, 15 predicted proteins | sample MGYA00375130_ERZ795046 | MGnify/ENA primary metagenome ERZ795046 (study PRJEB30175, sample SAMN05720202) | activated sludge metagenome | isolation source: anaerobic digester from wastewater treatment plant | place: Japan | collected 2015-05-15 ...
TAGGGATTATGGTAAATGGCATAGCAAAAAAAATTGGAAATTGCTTATATGAAATGCCCAGGGATTATAAAACGGGCATGCGTGTACCAGCACGTATCTATGCTTCTGAAGAATTGCTTAGTAGTATGGACAATGCTGTTTTTGAGCAGCTTACAAATGTTGCCATGCTACCAGGGATACAAAGTTATGCCCTGTGCATGCCTGATGGGCATTCAGGTTATGGATTCCCAATAGGAGGTGTAGCAGCAATAGATATTGAAGATGGTGTCATCTCTCCGGGCGGAATAGGGTTTGATATTAATTGTGGTGTGCGGTTTTTTATTACCAGTTTAACCTTTCAGGAACTATCTCCAAAACTCAATCAAATAATGGATATGCTTTTTTCACGAATACCAAGTGGAGTTGGTGGTAGAGGCATAGTATCATTAAATGACAAACAATTTGATGAAGCAATGGTTAAAGGTTGCCAGTGGGCTATTGAGCATGGCTATGGGATAAAAGATGATTTAACATTTTGCGAGGAAAATGGGTGTATTGCAAATGCAAAACCTGAAGCTGTTTCAGGAAAAGCCCGAGAACGTGGCAAAGAACAGGTTGGTTCATTGGGGTCAGGTAATCATTATTTAGAGTTTCAAATTATACGTGATGAGGATATTCTTAACAGGGATATTGCAAGCAGGTTTGGTATTACAGGCAATAATCAAATTGCATGTATGATACATTGCGGTAGCCGTGGTTTTGGTCATCAGATAGCAACTGATTATTTGGATCAGTTTATATCGGTCATGAAACAAAAATATCATATTGATATTCCCGATCGTGAGCTCGCATGTGCACCATTCCATTCAAAGGAAGGACAGGCTTACTTTCATGCAATGAATTGTGCCATAAATATTGCTTTTCTTAACAGGCAATTAATATTTCATATTGTTCGTGATGTATTGTGCACGATTTTTAAGAAATCACCAGAAGAATTGGGTATAAAGTTAATATATGACGTGTGCCATAATACGGCAAAAATAGAACAGTATGATATTAATGGTAAGAATAAAAAATTACTGGTACACAGGAAAGGTGCTACACGAGCATTCACCAAAGGCATGCAGGGTATACCGGAATTGTACAGGGAGATAGGGCAGCCAGTACTGATTGGCGGCAGTATGCAATCTGCTTCATATATTCTGGTTGGTGGACCCATGGCAAAAGAAGCTTTCTATAGTACAGTCCATGGAAGTGGAAGAGTAATGTCACGACAGCAGGCCAAAAAGCGTTTCAAAGGAAGAGATTTAGCTAACCAGATGGAAAAAAGCGGAATTACAGTGAGAACGCGGTCTTTCAGTGGTTTAGCTGAGGAAGCAGGTGCTGCATACAAAGATATTGATGAAGTTATTGATGCAATTACCAGGGCGGGTTTAAGTATTCCTGTTGCACGTATGATTCCAATAGGTTCAATAAAAGGATGAGTGGAGATAGTAACGAATACTTTGAATTTGTTGAAGATATTACATTAGCGGATATAGCAGTCCACTGCAAAGCTAAAACGGTCGAAAAGATCTTTAAATTAAATGCTGAAGCATTATTGCATGTGTGTCTTGAAGAACCTTCAAAATTAAAAAAAGTAGAGAAATGTCATGTTTTGCTTCAGCATAATTATCTTGATCTTTTGCTCGTCAAATTTTTAAACGAGTTGCTATTTATTAAAGATACCAGAGGCCTGCTAGTATATCCTGAAACTATACAAATTATATATAGCAATGATGCTGTTAGTTGTGAAGCTCGTTGTACTGGTGATTATATAACAAATGGGTATGATATAAATATTGATCCTAAAGCAGTAACAATGCATAAGGTAAAATGTGAAAAAATAAACGATAACGAGTGGGAATCGTTTATAGTAATAGATGTATAATTTATAATACAACATGAGGTAAACATGGCAATAATCATTGATGGCAAGGCTATAGCCAATGAAATCAAAGAAGAAGTTAAACAAGAAGTTGAAAAGCTTGAACAAAAGTATGGGAAAAAACCAGCATTAGCTGTCATTCTGGTGGGTAATAATCCTGCATCTGAAGTATATGTACGCAATAAAAAGAAAAACTCTGAAGAAGTAGGAATTAATTCTTGGCAGATACTGCTGGATGAACATACTACCCAGCAGGAGTTGCTAACTCTCATTAGCCAGTTCAACAATGATAACAATGTTAATGGCATTCTTGTGCAGTTACCATTACCCTCACATATTAATGAAAATGAAATCATAAATGCAATTGATCCTGTGAAAGATGTTGATGGATTTCATCCAGTAAATACTGGAAAGCTTGTTATTGGTGAAGACTGCTTTATCCCGTGTACACCATATGGATGCCAGGAACTCATTGTGCGGACAATGCCAGATATTAAAGGAAAACATATAGTGATCGTTGGCCGCAGTAATATTGTTGGCAAACCACTGGCCAATTTAATGGTACAGAAAAATAACAGAGCAAATTGTATTGTGACAGTTTGTCATACAGCAACAAAGGATATAGGATATTATACCAGGCAGGCAGATATTCTGGTCGTTGCTGTTGGTAAGGCTAATATGATAACAAAAGATATGGTTAAAAAAGGGGCAGTTGTTATTGATGTTGGCATAAACAGAATAAATGACCCTGAAAATCCAGGTAAAACAAAATTAGTAGGTGATGTGAAGTTTGATGAGGTTTCTGAAGTAGCGCATGCTATAACTCCCGTTCCTGGCGGGGTGGGGCCAATGACAATAGCAATGCTATTAAAAAATACAGTTAAAGCATTTAAATTACAAAATAACATAGCAATTAATGAATAACTGGCATTTCAAATGTGAATTATACAAATAAAAACCCCACAAATCGTGGGGTTTTTATTTTTTTTATATCATCAAATCTTTAGTGAGCTTCTTCATGGTGTTTTTCAGGAAATAGCGGTATGTATTTTACAAACCACATATAAATAAGAGTCATGCATGCAAGAGAACCTAAGAATATAAACCATTCCTGAATAGTTGGATTATATCCAAAGAAATCCTGCCATGGGAAGTTTGGTATTGAGAATCCATGGAGTAACACATCAACTTTCAGCATAACTATAGCAAGCACGCCACTGATTAAACCAGCAATGAAGTACTGTTCGTTTTCACGGAATTTTTTTACATTAAGAATAACAATTGCTACCAGTGAAGCAAGCAATTCCAATCCAACTACCCACCAGCCATAATAACCACCCATCATATCAACCAGATTGCGGTCAAATAGTGGTGCAAAGTGTTTTGCAAGTGTGTAAAGATCGTACACTCTGAATAAAAAGTATGCAATAAATGTTACCCCTGCTATCTGTGCTAATGTCATATAGGCATCTTTGGGTACAAGCTCTTTTTTGGCAACCCAGCTTGCTATCTTTGGAGCAAGCATCATAAGGCAGGGACCACCGGCTATCGCAGCTACTATCGCCAAATAGAAATAATGATGCCTGAACCAGTATGGCTTGGCATATAATACACCCCACATTCCACCACCAAGTGATCCCTGATGGAAAAATGAGAGGAATGTTCCAATGGCAGCAAAAATCCACATTAACTTATGCAAGTAATGTGCAAAATAATGTACTGCTGGATATCTATCTAAATATTTATTGCTGAGTATAATGGGGAAAAGCTCTATGCAAAGAACAATAAAGTAAAATGTCAAACACCAGACTACTTCTGTAAGCATTGATTGTGGCATGGTATGTGGTCCCCAGTTGGGGTATGCATATCCAAACCAGGCCCTCAGTGGTTGGCCAATATCAAATACCAGCAATATAAATGTAAACAGGTAGCACATAAAACCAATAAGGACAGTGGAATTTATTAAAGGCTGAAGCTTATCAACCCTGAATATATACAGCATAAAACCTGTAAAGAAGGCTCCACCGCCCAGCGCAACAAAACCTAAATCACCGATTATCCATATCCCCATTGCAAAGCGGTTATTCATATCGGTGTAACCTAATCCCCAAAACAGGATCTGAATAGCAAAAATTACAAACAGTGCTACCAGTGCAAAGAGGACATACAGAGATATCTGTATATTCCTGGGGTAACTATTCCATTCATTTTTTAGAAAATCTATTACTTTGCTCACGGTATACTCTCCTTATACTTTTTTTTAGGAGTTTTTAAATCCAGATATTTTATCACGAAGCCATTGCTGGCTGGTTAAATAATATACTTTTGGATTTGGATATTCTTTGATTTTAGTCCGTTTTTCATATTCAGACGGATCTTTTGTACGTAATTCATCTATGGAATGTACCAGACGTACAGCCCTGGGATCCTTCTGTATTTTAGGTTCATATACTGGCGAAGAAGGATCATTGAGATCGCCAAATAGTATGGCATTAGTTGGGCATGCACTTGCACAGGCTGGAGTGTACGTTACTGCGTTTATATCGGTTATACCCTGTGCTATTGCTTTATCACGTTCACGCTTCCAGATATGTGAACAGAAGGTACATTTTACCATAGTACCCCGAGATGCTATAGAAACATCAGGATTAAGAGATTCTTTGAAAGACCCTTCATAACGGGGTTTCCACCAGTGGAATACACGTGCTTCGTATGGACAGGCTACCTGACAATATCTGCAGCCTATACATCGTGACCATATCTGGCTTACAACACCATCTTCACCTACATCAGTTGCAACAACCGGACATACTGAAACACATGGTGGATGTGGATTATTTGGGTCATTCCCTGAACACTGCTGACACATTTTTGGTATATATGCCACTTTTACATCAGGATACTGAGCTTTGGGATCTTTATCATTGGTTACCTCAATAAGGTCAAGGAACGTGACCCTTTTGGGCACATCAGAATCATCTTTAAATATTGGGAGATTATTTTCCTGTGCACAAGCAATATTGCATGCACCACATCCAGTACATTTATCTAAATCTATAACCATTCCCCATCTTCTTGTCATCTTGGCCATAATTAATCACCTCTTAACTCAATTTTACTCGTGTTAACCACCAGTCAGCATAACCACTGAGAGGGTCCAATGCATCTGACATTATGGGTTTTGGGTTAACACCTTTTTCGCTGCCATATTCGGTTAATTCCTCATGGCCAAAACCGATAGGCATTGCAACAGTATCATACGCAACGCGTTTGGTTAAATGTACTCTCACTGTGTCAAGTTCACCGCGGGAAGATTCAATATCGATTTTGGAGCCTTCGGAAATTCCTTCTTTTGATGCTGTAACTGGATTCATCCATACCCAGCTTGTATCGCCTTTTAAAATTGTATTTGGGAGGGCTTTTAATACATAGGGAAGTGCAAGACTATTTCCCTCGCCAACTACTGGTATTTCAAAAGGTACCATCGATATGGAATATGAGCCTGAAGCTTGCAGCATTTTTTCTAATTCTTCCAGCTTTGCAGTAATGATATCAACAGGGATATCCAGATTTGCTACATTTTTAGCCTGGAAATTTACAGCTTTTACCACATCTAAATAACTATTCCATGGGAATTGAGCAGCTATATTGGGTATATTTTTTGCTATTGCAAGCAATGAATCGCCAGCATGTTTTGCTTCAAACTTAGCTGATACAGCCTGACCTGTAAAAGGAATTTCAAGCGAAGTAAGTGTTGGGAAAATATAATCAGCATATTGTGCAGAATCATTAAGTAAAGAAGTAAACAGCACAACGGTTGAAGCTTTTTTAAGCTTTTCAGATAGGCGCTCACCATATACGCTTGAATAAACGGGATTAGCATTGTTTATCAGCACTATGTCACAGGTCATATCGCTTGCTATATACTCATCAAGTCCCTTGGACTTCTTTGCTATTACTGGCTTTGCAGGAGTTGCGAAGGTAACAAGCTTAACAGCGTTACCAAGACTGCCAATCATGCTGTTGATTGTCTGTATTATTGCAAATTCGGCAACTGAAGAAGATACAACTTTTCCGCCTTTGCCAGCAACTGCTACAGGCCTTCGTGCTTGCAGTAATGCTTTTGCTACTGATTCAATTGTTTCGAGAGATGCACCAGTTAGCTCAGAAACCTTTTCTGGAGTGAATTTATTGATTAATAGCTCTGTAAATCTGCCAAAATTTGTTGCACCTGAGCGCCTGCCATATTTAAGCAGATAATGTGCAACGCCCATAGCAAAAATTGGTTCACTGCCAGGTTTTATTGCAACCCACTGGTCTGCTAATGAAGCTGTACGTGTTGCAATGGAATCCACCTGTATAAATTTGACACCTTTTTGTTTCCAGATATTCAATACATTATGCATCCTACCTGGATTTCCCCATCCTTCAAAAAGACGTGCACCAAAGCTAACAACGCAATCAGCATTTTCAAAATCATAGTCGATAGCTCCTTCAGTTTTCTGGGTTGCCAGTGAACAGGCACTGGAGAGAGCCCAGTATCCTGATTCCTGGTATACATGAGGACTACCAGCAAAAAGTGCTATTCTTTCGTTTAACATTGCTGTTGCATCTGGGAAAGCAGGATTTATTGCTACAATTTGATCCTGTTTTTTGTTATTAATGGCATCATTTATTTTTTTGGAGATATCTGCTATTGCATTTTCCCATGAAACCGGCTCAAAATCAATTTTTCCTTTTTTACCGGTTCGTTTTAATGGGGTTTTTACTCGTTCAGGGTGGTAAAGGACCTGCAAAAGGAGCTGTCCTGCAGCACAACCCTGATTGGATGTTTCAATTTTAACAGCTCTATCCCCAATCATTCTTACCTGTACTGTACATTTATTGGGGCACTGGTCACAAATACTTGCTAAATATTTTTCTTCACCTTTAGGAGGGCGATACTGGTCCTGGGTCCATTCAACCAGCCATTGAAGACCCATCCATGGACCGGGTGAAATCAGTGTACCAACACCAGTACCTACTACTGCTCCACCTATCATTGTTAAGAAATCTTTTCGTTCGAGTTTCATGGATGTAATAACTCCTTGCTTGAATTTCGATTCAATAATAAGAATTTAATCATGACATACTGTACATGCATTGCTGATTTTTAAAGCTGTATGGCAATCCATACATGTACCCATAGCCATTTTACCCTTAATTTTAGCAGTTGTAGTAGAATTGCCCTTATCACCATGGCATGAGATACACTGTGCTTTCTTTTCATTTTTCATCACAGCAATGTGGCTGAAATATACCAGGTCGGGCTGCTGGGCAAAAGATTCCCATGGTTTGTCATTATCACCAAAACCAGCAAAAAACACTTGGGTATTTGCTTTGTTTGGATCATGACACTGTTTACAAACTGCCACCGTAGGGATACCATTGAATCTTCCATTGCTATCATAACTGTGGCATATTTCACAGTCTGAAGCACCATATGTGGTAGTATGTGTGCGATGATTGAATGGAAGAAGTTTCTTTGCCTGTACATTCATAGCATAATCACAGGCCTGCTGAAATACTATAAATGAGATGTATGCAAATATAACAAAAGGTAAGAAAAAGAGTAGAAAAGAACGTGTCCCTTTCACAGACGTGCTCCTTAATCTTTGTTGTAATGTAAAAACCTGTAAAAATATATAATAAAAGAAGCGGATTTGTACTACAATCCACTATAATAACATAAGCGAATTCTTGTATATACAATCTTTATGTCAACTAAATTTATAAAAAAAAGTTATTGAGATTTTTTTACAATACCTTTTGCCACAGCAACAGCTTCAACAGCGTCTTTTCCATAAAAAGCACCAATGCTATCAGCATATTCTTTAGTCACAACCGCACCCCCAATCATCAGTTTACATAGCAGCTTCTGATTTTTAATTTCATGTGCAATAGTACCCATATTAGGCATGGTAGTTGTTAAAAGCGAGCTTAAACACACAATGTCTGGTTTATGCTGTTGTATTGCTTCAATAACCTTTTCATTTGGCACATCTTTGCCTAAGTCAATCACATCAAAGCCGTGATTTTCAAGCATCATGGCAACAATATTTTTGCCGATGTCGTGTATATCACCTTTAACGGTACAGATAACTATCTTTCCCAGCACTGATTCCTTCTTTTGCAGCATCAGTGGTTTTAAAAGATTAAAACCTTTTTTCATGGTATCAGCTGAGGCAATCATCTGTGGAAGGAAATATTCGCCATTGCTGTAGAGTTGGCCAACCTTTTCTAAGGCGGCAATGAGTGCATCATTCATAATTGTTTCAGGAGTGTGCTGGCTCAATGCTTCTTTTACGGCTGGTTCAATATCATCGGTATTGCCTGCAACAACAAGTTCAAATATTCTATCAAGTATAGATATAGCTTTTTCCTTTTGTTGCATTTGCTGCTGACCTGTTCCAAAATGTGCAATATAATGTGAAGCATTCTTATCTCTACCTTCAAGAAAATCCAGTGCAAGCAGTTCTTCGGTAGAGTAAGGTTTTGCAGTAGTGGTGTCGATAGCGCCTGGATTAACGATTGCAGCATAGAGGCCCCTTTGTAAAGCAAGCTTCAAAAATACGTTATTGATAAATTTGCGTTGTGGCAAGCCAAACGATATATTGCTTAACCCAATGCTTGTTTTGATTCCCTTTTTTGCAAAATGTTCAATAACTTTCAGTGTTTCCTGTGCTGCGCCGCTTTCTGCGCTTTCGGCTAAAATAAGCGGGTCAATAAAAATGCGTGACAGGGCAATGCCTTGATGTTGCAGTAAATCAATGAGCGTTTCGCCAATGGCAATACGCTTGCTTGCTTCTTTATGAATGCCGCTTTCATCCAGGCACATTGCTACCACAAAGCTACCAAATTTCTTTAAAAGTGGAAGCATAGTCTCAAAGCTTTGTTTCTTTGCACTGATAGAGTTAATAATTGGTATTCCTGGATATTGCCACAATGCAGCCTGAGTTACAAAAGGATTATCCGAATCAATCATGAGGGGGATAGTTACTGTATTGCTTAACACGTTTACTGCTTTTTTCATCATGGCAACTTCATCAATGCCCGGAACACCAACATTAATATCCAGGCAATGTGCTCCTTCATCCTGCTGTTTTTTGGATTCATTACGCAGGAAGGTAAATGTGTTTTCTTTAAGTTCAGCAGCAAATTGTTTGCGTGCAGTTGGGTTTAACCGCTCTCCAATGATAAGCAGTCCCGTATGATTCACAACGTTAATATGTGTATAACGGCTTGTAATGTAGTGGAATGTTTTACTCTTTTTTGTATTGATAAGAATATGTTTTACTGCAGTGGATAGCATCCTGATATGTTCAGGCGTGGTGCCACAACAACCGCCAATGATTGTAAAGCCCATCTGTGCAAATTCAAGTGACAGTGATGCAAAACGCTTTGGTGAAAGGCTATACACAGCTTTTCCGTCAATAAGCTCAGGAAGCCCTGCATTGGCCCATACTGAAAGAGGTACGCCCAATTCATTAAGCTGGTCGATAGTTCCTTTGAAAAGTGCAACCAGGCCATCTGGACCCATGCTGCAATTAGCTCCAACAATATCCGCACCCATCTGTGAAAGTGTGGCAAGTGCAGTGACTATATCTGTTCCGGTTACTGTTTTACTGTTTTGTTCAAACGTCATGCTGCAGATAACAGGAATATCGGTAACATCTTTTGCTGCCAGAAGTGCAAGCCGTGCTTCCTGTAAATCAGTCATTGTTTCAATAGCGATACAATCAACACCACCAGCTACAAGGCCACTGATCTGGCGTTTAAATGCGTTATATACAGTTTCTGCGGATGTAATTCCCATTGGTTCAACTAACGTTCCAGTAGGACCAACCGAACCAGCTACAAACGCCTGACCACGTGCCACATCCTTTGCTAACATAGCAGCAGCTTTATTAATTTCTTCGCATCGGCTGTCTAAACCAGCTTCATGGAGTTTCAATGCATTTCCGCCAAACGTGTTGGTTTCAATAATATCAGCACCTGCATCAATATACTGTTTGTGTATTGATGCTATTACATCAGGACGTTCTATAGAAAGAATCTCAAGATTTCCCTTATAACCAGGCAATGCATTGAAAATCATTGTGCCCATAGCACCATCCATGACAAGTGGGTAGGGCTTATATAATCGTTCTCTGAAGTTCACTGCTGTATACCGTCCTTTTTTCACATGTGATTTGAAAAAATAACCCCTTATAACGCAAGGGGTTATTATAATGAACTATCGCACAATAAAAAAACAAAACAAATTTTACAACACAATTTTTTATAATACAAGCTTGCTCTGAATTACAGCTCTGACTTTTTCCATGAGTTCTTCTTTGTTTTCCTGGGTATAACCGGTAACTTCAATTGGTGGATGAATAATGAGGTCGATAGTTCCCGGACGAACAGCCATACTTCCTTTGGGCAGTATTGCTCGAGATCCTAATCCAGTGATAGGAAGAATGGGCACCCGAGATTCAATGGCTATAACAAAGCCGCCTTTTTTAAAAGGCAAAAGTTTGCCATCAGGGCTGCGTGTTCCTTCCGGGAAAAAAACCACTGATGCACCGTTACGAATCTTTTCACCGGCAGCTTTAAGGCTTTCGCGTGCCTGATGTGAATCGCCACGGTCAATGTAAATATGACCCATGCGTTCACATCCTAATCCAAAGATAGGAATTTTTCGCAACTCCATTTTCATGACCCATCTGAGTTGTAACGGGATATAGCCAATGGCTGCCCACACATCGTAATGGCTTTGATGATTCATCATAACAATGTAGGGCTGATCTTTTTTTATGTACTCTCGGTTATGTACACGTACACGTACTCCGGAAAGGAAAAGATTAAGGCGTGACCAGAATACTCCAATGTAGTGAATGGTATTACCTGTAGGATCAAAAAATGAAAGTGTTATGGTAAGAATACCAAGTATAGTTGTATCTATAATGACCAGAAGGTAAAATATTGGCCGGTAGAAGAAGAATAGTATTTCAATAAGTGCATTCAAAACCTTTTTCATGATGATATTACCCCCTATGATATAGTTCTTGCCGTTTATTAAACCACGGTTTTGCCTTTTCCAGTTGTGCAGCCAGTCTTAATAACAATGCTTCCTGGCCAAACGCTGCCATAAACTGTACTCCATAAGGTAAGCCATCTGGACCCCAGTGCAGGGGTACTGACATGGCGGGAATACCGGTTACATTTGCCAACTGTGTGAACGGTACCTGTGCAAGGTTCTGAACTGCTAATTTATCAACAACACCGCTGGCTATGGCTAGTTTTCCAAGACCAAAAATATTTACAATTCTTGAACCAAATAATTCAATTGGTTTTGGAGCAAGTGAACCAATGGGTGCAGGAGGTTGGGCAGTTGTTGGTGTGAGGTATATATCATACTTTGTAAAGAATTGCCCCATTGCTCGTGCCGCTTTATTCCATTCGCGAAGTGCCATAACAAAATCTCCGGCAGTGTATGTCCTGCCTAAAAGGCCTAATGTCCAGGTGGTTACTTCTACATCGCTGCGTTTTGGTTTTCGTCCTAATTTGATGCCAATGGTCCTAATTTCAGCAGCAACCTCACCAAAGTATAGCATAAGGTAGCTTTTTGCCAGTGCCAGGCCGTCAATATTAGGTTTATCAATATCAACATAATGACCTAATTTTTCGCACAATTTTGCTGCTTCCAGGGCAGCATTTTTGCATTCAGGATGAACAGGTGAACCAATTGGTGAATCTGTTGATAGGGCTATTTTAAGTTTACCAGGTGCTTTCTGTATTTCTTTGCTATATGGCATTTTTGGTGGTTCAATGATATACGGAGCACCGGGGTCAGAGCCCTGCAAAATATCAAGCATGGCAGCACTGTCACGCACTGAGCGTGTTAAAACATGTTCCACAGCAGCCCCCTGCCAAATTTCACCGTATTCCGGACCTGTAGGTACACGCCCTCGTGACGGTTTAAGTCCAAATAGACCGCAGTAGGCAGAGGGTATCCTGATTGATCCGCCACCATCGCCACCACCTGCAAAAGGTACCATCCCGCTTGCAACGGCAGCAGCAGAACCACCACTTGAACCGCCAGGTGTCAGAGCAGTATTCCAGGGATTTCGCGTTGGGCCAAAAATTTCAGGTTCAGTATATGCAACCAGTCCAAATTCCGGAGTATTGGTTTTGCCTAAAATGACAAGACCGGCATTTTTATAGCGTTTGGCAACCTCACTGTCAAAATCGGGTATGTAGTTTTTGTATGCTCTGCAACCGCTTGCCATTGGGACCCCTTTATAAGCTGTTAGTAAATCCTTAATAAGAAAAGGTACGCCATAAAAATAGCCTTTAGGGAGTTCTTTTATTATTCTATCAATATTATCATACATTGGGGTGATGACAGCATTAAGGGTAGGATTGTATTTTTCTATCCGTTCAATGGCTGCTATAATAACTTCTTTAATTGATACTTTCTTTTTTTTGATGAGTTCAGCTAATCCTGTGGCATCGTAGTTATCATATTCTTTGAATGGCATAATGGCCTCCTGTTGAAATAATACTATACTAATTTAAATTCCAATATATTTACAATTTACACAAAGTAAATTGGATGAATGACCAATATGCAAATAAAAAAATGAAGTACAACTCATTCAAACTCATTCAGGTAAAATTGTAAACAATATATATGAGATTGTCAATAAGTAAATGTAAATATCTTTTTATAGTAGTTTTTTTAAAAACCTTATATTGACAGTAAAAAATAATTGTGGTATATTATAGCAATTAGTATAATTTATTTTTATGAGATAATTATGGTAACTGATACACAGCATAGATTAGTTTATTATGGTAATAAAACATTGCGGTCAGTTGCTCAGGAAATAACTCAGATTACTCAGGAAATACGCAATTTAACTGATGAGATGTTTGCAATTATGCATAAGGAGCAAGGGATAGGACTGGCAGCTCCGCAAATTGATGTTCCCCTACAGCTTTTAGTTATAGATATACGGTCAAATAAAGGCCCTATGATGGCACTTATAAATCCAAAGATCACAGCATTTTCTGATGAAACGGATGGTTATGAGGAAGGATGCCTGTCACTTCCTGGTATTACAGCGGATATTATACGCCCTGTTTCAATTCAGGTTGAAGGCATAGCCATCAATGAAAAACCAGTAAAATTTGAAGCATCAGGACTTCTGGCGCGGGTATTACAGCATGAAATAGACCATTTACATGGCAAATTGTTTATAGATTACTTAGAGGATTACAAACGAAAAGAGCTCAATGCACAGTTGAAAAAGATAAAAAAACTTAACAGGGCATGATGAAAATAGGCTTTTTTGGAACTCCTGAAATTGCTTCTTACTGTTTAGAACATCTTATAAAACATTATGAGATAGCTTTTGTTGTTACATCTCCTGATAAACCAAAAGGTCGAGGCAAACATCTGTTGCCTACCCCTGTAAAAGAAAAAGCCCTTGAATATGGAATTGTGTGTTTTCAACCAACAACCTTAAAGGATGAACAGCTTGCAGAAACGTTGAGACAATTCAATTGTGATATCTTTGTCGTTGTAGCCTATGGCAAACTTATTCCTCGTTCAATCTTTTCAATCCCACCACTGCAAACTATTAATCTGCATCCATCACTTTTGCCAAAGTATCGTGGTGCAGCACCGGTTGAATGGGCGCTGTATAACGGTGAACAGCAGACCGGGGTTACCGTGCAACGTATTAATGAAGAGCTTGATGCAGGTGACATTGTTCTTCAATCAACGGTAACTATCGCCCCCAATGAAACCGCACAGGATGTATATGAAAAAATACTGCCCCTTGGTGCTGATATGCTGGTAAGAGCTATTGCAGGTTTGCATGATGGCACTATTACACCAGTGCCACAGGATCATTCGCAGGCAACCTATTGTGGAAAAATTACCAGTGAAACTGCGCGAATAAACTGGGATATACCATCGATACACATTCATAACATGGTGCGGGCATTTAATCCAAAACCAGTAGCATGGACAACATTCAGGGGTAAAATTATAAAAATATGGAAAACCCTCCTTAGCGATAGCTCCTGTAATAATTCCACTGCCCGCCCGGGTACGGTGGTGGTGCAGGCAAAGCGTCTATTTGTGTGCACTTTTGATGGTACTATTGAAGTGATGTCATTACAACCCGAGACCAAAAAGCCAATGGATGCAAGCGCTTTTATTAATGGCTACCGATTGCAGCACGGTGATGCTTTTGAGTAAACGGTATGGGTGACAGATCAAAAAAATTTAAACCAAAAGAACTTCATTTTGTGGATTCTGGATTTTCGGATCTGGAAACACATGTAAAGCGTGAAAAGCAAAAAGCCCGGGAACTCAGGCACTCATCGTGGTGGAAAAAAAAAATAGCACCAGGTATATGCCACTATTGTGGCAGGAAATTTAAACCATCAGAACTGACGATGGATCACGTAATACCACTTTCACGAGGTGGATATTCAGAAAAAATAAATATTGTTCCCAGTTGTAAGGAATGCAATATAAAGAAAAAGTCATTGTTGCCTGTTGAATGGGAAGAATATATACAGAATTTAAAAAAAATTGGTATGAAGTAAAATTGTTATTATAACTATTCTTTGTATGTTGCGAGCACATACCCAAAAAAAATTGGTTTTAAGTAAAATTGTTATTGCTCTTTTTGCAATAGTACTCTACACTAATGCAAAAATTAATTAAATAGTAAAAAATACCTTTTGTGTTAAAAAAAGATTATGGAAAATAATGGCACTGAAAAAATCAGAAAGGGCGAGATTTTAATTTTACAGGGTGAAGAACCACGGTTTATTTATTATTTACAGAGCGGATCAGTTGAAATATTATCGGCACCTTCAGAATATGAAGGGCTTGATAGCAAGATTATTGTTGAGAAAAGCAAACGTGTTGGAATAATTAATGAAAAAAGTGTTATAGCTGGCTTAAGCCTTTTATTTACTGAACCATATAAAAAGACTATACGTGCCATAGAGGATTGTGTAGTCAAAAAGTATCCCTTACGTGAGGGAGGATTCCGCCAGATAGTTGTTGATGACCCTTCTTTTGCTGCTTTATTGCTTACTCATGTGTTAAAACGATTAGAACTGTCATTAAATGATGTTAAGAAATATACAGTGCTATATCAGAATCTTTGCAGAGTGAATGACAACTTTTCTCTTGTTGCTGGTGAAGTGTCTGATAATTTACCCGATAGCCTTTCTCAAAGAGCTGGTGATTTATATAGAATTTATACCCAGAGTGGTGGTGATTTCCCTTCACGCATAGATGCAAAGTTTATTGTGCAGGATAATTCCAATCTTTTGAAAAAGAAGTATTCCTTTCCGGGATTACCGGTTGAAAGCCTTGTTGATATAAAGCAATGCAATTTTTTAAAGAAAATAGTAGGCCTTGATAATCAATTACTTATCCCAATGTTTAGAAGCGACCCTAATATTCCAATCTATATATTCAACTGTGCATCAGAAAACCTTGTTAAACTTTTAGATCGTATTGAATCAGTGCATACCGAAATAGACTCCGAACTTGAATATCTTTTTGGCACCAATGGTTTTATTCCGTATTTAATTGATAAACAAAAGATAAAAACATGGGTTGCATCTGGCAGAGTAAGTGATGAATTCCTGAAAGGGTTTGTGTCAATTGCCAACAAAATCCATGAATTTTACCGGGAAATATCAGGTGAGTTGCTTTCGGAAAAATATGATAGTTTCAAAAAGCTCAGTAATTTTGTACAGGCTATTAAAGAACAGCCAAAAACCGCAGAAGAAGCACCAAGGCCTTCACGAATCCCTCAGAATTTGAGCCAGCTTTATAAAAATTCTATATATCAAATTTTTGAGTTTGGTTTGATAGAAAAAGAAAACCAGAAAAATCTTTTGAAGTTATTATCAGAATTTAAAAAAATGAAGGACCCTCTTTCATCAGAAATTGATGCGCGTAAGATACGAAGGCAGATAGCACGGTTTTATTATGATATTTATGCAAAGGTTTTTGTACGCAGTCAATCAGAATCTGCTGTGCCTCAACCGGTTAAGCTAATGCTCCGGTTTGGTTTTTTTGATGAAACTATGATTGAGCAGGAACAGCTAGCTGAGTTACATGAAATCTCAATGCGGAGGACAGAGCAAACAGATATTCCAATATTATATGAAGATGAATTTTTAACAAAAATATTCAATGGGGAAGAAAATCCCAGTATTAATGAAATGGGTTTATCCTATGAAGCTCATCTGCGGGAAGAACAAAAACACATCAAAGGCAGTAATGCAAAAGATGAATCAGATAATGTGCAGAAAGTCATTTATGAAATAAATCACCGTATTGCAACTGCTTCTTCGGTTTGTTCTGGTTCTACAGCAACATCATTCCCAATATTGACATCGATGAATATGCGTGGCAGCATATCACATTACTTTGTATCTAAAAAGAAACTGGAATCTATTGTTAATGCATTGAGGGATGTTGATTATTCTGTTTTTTATCGTGAAACAGCAGTAATGATTGGAAACACCAAGGAGCTTATAAAAGAAGAAGTTGTTCCGTATTTTATATTATTGCCATCCTTCGGCACAAAAACAATGCTATGGCAGGAACTGGATGGGACAAACAGAAGAACACGGGGCAGGATAGTGGTTCCTATATTGTTTATGGGGGACATGATGCCCACAATGGCACATACGTTTGCCACATTCCGGTGGGAGCTTAACCGTACCATTATGGGAGGAATGTGGGCTGACCCAATAGAAGGTGGGTTGACCGGGGCTTACTTTGATTATATCAATACATTTAAAAAGAACCCCAAGCTATCACTTGAAGCCAAACAGAAGGTTGTTGAACGTTTCAAGAGTATACGTAATAACCGCGACAGATTTGCAGATGACTATATACAGTGGGTTCTCTATGAAAAAGATGGCATTATGAAGTTAAATAATGTTGTAAGAGATATGTTTTATCGTCACATACCATTCAAAAAAGAATTGCGAGACAGGCTGGAAAATATGCCTGCATATACAGAAATAGCCAACAGATTCAGGAATGTTTTTAATCGTGAAGTGGGAAATTATGAACGAAAATTTAAAAAATACCAGCGTGATGATGGGACATTGCCTGAGGCTTTGCAAAAGTTCATGGAGTTTCTGTATAAATAATAGTTATGAACTCACTTCGCATTACAGGTATAATACGGCATTACACACGGAAAGCACGCGACCAGATTTATAATGCAGGGTTGACAATATTTAAAGCAGCAGGCGTTGAACAGTATCTGGATGATATTGGTGCATGTGTAGATGAACTTATTAAAAATGCAGTAAAAGCAAACTATAAGCACCTTATAATTGTAGAAGCCCTCCAACGGCAATTCCAGTTGCAGTACAAAGATAAGACGGGCAAACAGGTACAGGAATATATCAAAGATATTCTTAAAGACAAAATACAGTTTGATACGCTGGCTTCAATTGTATTAAAAAAAGAAAATATTGCACAAAAGGTTAGAGAAGTTTTAAATCAGGAGGGATTATTTTTACTTATCAAGAATAAAGCCTTTAGTGAAAATCGTTCGCTTACCAGTGATGATTTGCAATCAATTGAAAAATTAAAACTGTTTGTAGAATTGCAACAAAAGCTGAAACAATATGATATCAGAATAATTTTAAAGATTGAATTGCGTGATAATTATATTTATATAGAAATTACAAACACAGCCCCCATCCTTTCCCATGATTTGCAAAGGATTTATGCAAAGCGCGAAGAATACCGCCGATATAAGGATGAAGGAAGAGAATATGAGTTTTTTATAAATAATATTGATACAAGTGATTCTGGTTTTGGCCTGGGGTATGCCAAGATTGATAGCTATTTGTACAATTTAGGCATTGACCCTGAGAAAGCGGTAACAGTCATTTCAATTAATAACACAACAGCAATGCTTTCAATACCTGTAGAAGCATTAAAAAAACTATAACACTGTGGCTTATAATGAGGGAGTATATGCAAAGATTGTCAATCTTAGTTGTTTTATCATTGTTCATTGTTAGCGCCTGTGCCACTGCTAATGAAAAAAATGTACAACAAACAGTAGGTGATAGCTCAACGCAACAGTCAGCAGTCAGTAATGATTATGCCGTACCGGAATTTCAGTATACCACACAGGAAGGTATAAAATTAAATGCAATGTATA
>ERZ795046.2131-NODE-2131-length-17957-cov-7.914144_pt1 | contig 17957 bp, 21 predicted proteins | sample MGYA00375130_ERZ795046 | MGnify/ENA primary metagenome ERZ795046 (study PRJEB30175, sample SAMN05720202) | activated sludge metagenome | isolation source: anaerobic digester from wastewater treatment plant | place: Japan | collected 2015-05-15 ...
CGATGTTTCTTCATATGCTTCTCTTTCAGTCGTAAACAAATCTTTAACCGCTTCTCCAATAGATTTTTTGCCAGCAATTACAGCAAATACATTTTCTCTATATTTGGAGAAAAATTTATCAATAACCTCTTGTGCAGAAGAAAATAACGCAATAACCCCCTTAGCCGTAGATTCCCCTTCTGGAATAGATTCTGATTTTTCTTCAAATCTTTCAAGGAATGTAGGGCCAACTGCCTTTTCTCTTTCTTCTTTTAATTCTTGCAATTTTTGAATTTCTTCGTCAATTATCTTAAGTTGTGCTTCAAGACGGTTCTGTTCAATGATAATACTGTCCAATGCATTTTGCTTTTGTTCTTCTATTAATTCACGCCGTTTTTCTATTTCCTTGTCGATACCTTTTTTTAATTCGCCGCTAGCCTTAATTTCTTCCCATATGCTTTTTTCTTTTGTGTCAAGTATACCGATAAGGCTTCTTTCTGCATTTTCTTTTTCCTTTGTGCCTTCCTTGCTTTCTTCGTACATTTTAAGGAGTTGCGGCAACAATTCTATCTCTCTTTCATACTTGTTAATTTTTTCTTGAGATGCTGTTTGAATTTCTTCAATTTTTTGTGTTGCAGTTTTTGTTGCTTCTTCCTGTTTTCTTTGTGCTTCTGTTAACTTGTTGTATGCTTCTACCTGTTTATTTAATGCTTCTTCATCTATTGCTGTTATTTTTGCATGTTCACCAATGCCTTCGATTAAAGTAGGTTGAGCATTTGCTAAATCCTTCATTACTTCTTTAAGGTTGTTTTGTGCTGATATATATTCATAAGAACTAGGAGCCAATTCTGACATCGTTTGTTTCAGTTCAAAATATTTCTCTCCAAGTTCGCCGACAGTTTTAATATGTCGTGTAGTTTCTTCGTTGGCCTGTTTTATTTTTGAATAAATAGTCATCCCCGCAGTTGCAACTCCAATGGCGATTAATTTCCAGTATCCAGGGATTGCCGCTGCTGCTTTAGCTGCCGTGGCAGCTGCTCCAGCAGTAGCAGCTGCTGTACCTGCCGTGGTTGCCGCACCGGCAGTAGCAGCCGCTGTTGCGGCAGTTGTTGCTGCTCCTATACCAAACATTTTGACTATTGAGGATATTAATTTAACAATACCGAATATGAGACCAAAATTCATAATTATGCTTCTTGTTGTTTCATCTATACTATTAAAGGCTTTTACAAGTTCTGTTGTAGTTGAAACAAGGAGTTTCAAGGTATCAAGAAGCCCTGCCTCACCTAATGCAATTGCAAGCCCTTCCAAAGCTGCTTTTAAAGATTCGTATTTCTTCTGCAATGTTTCCATTGTTCTGGCGTTTTCACGCATTGAATAGCCCTCGGCAGAAAGTGCAGTATTGACAACTTCTTGAACTTTGCTAAAATTCTTTAACAATGCAACCAAATAGTTTCTTCTATACACTCCAGCAGCAAGTCCGGCAGCTTCGGCAGCTTGAACATCGTTAAACTCGTCAACAGTATCCGTTGCTTCCGCTATAGCTTCGCTGTATAATCCTGCTTCCTTTGCTGCGTCTTCAAACATTGCCTGCAAGTCAAGCCTGCCTTCTACTTCCGGCCATTTTTCAGACAATTCTTCTAATACTTCTAATACGCTTCTAAATTGTGTTTTAGCTTCGTTTGCATAAACCTGTATGCCAAGAGCTTCAAAACCTTTTAACGCTTTTGGTCTCTGCATGAACGACAATATAGAATTAAGCGCATTACCGACTTCACGGCCTGTTCTACCAGTCGCTTCACGCATAACGGTCAAAATAGCTATCGTTTCTTCAAGCGATAAATTCATTAGTTTTGCTGCGCCTGATGAACGGACAAGCCCATCAATTAAGTCTTCGGAAGTGATGGCATAATCGTCAGCCACTTTGTTTATCTTGTCTATTGTAGGTATGAGCTGGCTTGCCTGCAAACCCCATTGTGCCATTACAGCTATTAGGCCAGAAGTAGCTTGTTCAGCATTAAGTTCGGCAGTATTTAACGCAAGCAAAGACGCCCTTGTCAATTCAAGAGTATCCGATACATTATAGCCTGCCTGTGCCCATCTTAATGCTATGTCTTGGACAGTGTCAAAAGTCGTGCCAAACTGTATGCCTAAATCAACAAGTTCGTTGCGCATCTCTTCAAAGTTAAACCTTGTATCTTCGGTAACACGGGCAATTTCTGTCATGCCCATTTCAACTTCGCTCATTGTATTAACAGCTTCACGCATTGCTGCTGTTGTGCCAAAAAACATAGTACCGACAACGAACCATGACAGTCTTCTTTCAAATTGCGATTCAATTATATTGAATGGTGCTTTTCCTGTTGGCGTTCTTGTTGGCGTTCTTGTTGGCGTTCTTGTTGGCGTTCCTGTTGGTGTTCCTGTAGTTGATCCTGCCACTCTTTTTCGTTCTAATTCAAGCCTTAATAATTCTCTTTCTAATTTAACTTTTTCTTGTTCAAGCTTATATGATTGTATATCAAGTTTTATTCTTTCCTGTTCAACTCTTAACCTTTCTTCTTCGTATTTGAGTTGTTTAATACTAATATCCAACTGCCTTTTTATTGATGCGGCTTCTTGCGCTTTTAAAGTTACATTTTTTGCAGTTGTAGCATTCAAATTTGCAGCTTGGTGTGCAATTGTTTCTATGGTATTTGCAGTTTCTTGTTGTATTTTATTAAATATATCTAGTTTTTGAAAATTCTGTGTTAAGTTTTCTCCGACATGTTTTGCAGTATTTTCAAGTTTGAGCAAAGCTATATTAACATTATTAATTCCTGTTACAATTTTATTTAACTGCATTAACGCATTTTCTATATCAAAATCAAATCTTGTTCTTATTTGGACAGCATTCATGTCATCTAAAGGCATTTGTACCACCGCCTTATGTCTTGTTAAACCTCTCGGCAAAACCTATAATTTCAGATAATTTGGGTGGTTTGTCAGCTAAACCAACAGGAGTTGTGCTGGCATCTGTCATCCCAAAACCAAACAATCCTGGGAATCCAATTTTAATTTCGATATGTTTCCCGAGATTTTTATGAATAGTTACTATCTGTGGTATAGTCCTCTCGCATATTCCCTCATAATCTAAGCTGGTATGGCATAATAATTCTGTAAAAACTTCTCCCCAATCAGGTTCGTTATCTTCGGCCTCACCAATTTCTTCTGGTGAGGCCAAAGTTATCCCGATATTTTAAACAATGTCCTTAAGAACCGTTCAAGGTCATCGGTATCCCAATCGTCATTGACAGCTTTTTCAAATGACATTGGTTCGCCATTGCTGTCAATCAGCTTCGATTGAAGCCATTTGTCTATTTTGTTTCTGTTTTCATCAATCAATATATTATACCCTTGTGCATTATTGCCAATGGCAATTTTGCCATCTTTAAAATCCAATAATTCTTTTAATTTTATTGGCAAGACGGTATATTTTTTGCCCTGTGCTTCAAAAATAACGCCGCTGCCTAGCATAACAGACAACGGCGTTTTGTCAGTTTTCTTACTTTCTTTATCTGTCATAAAATCACCTCCTAATTATTTAAAAATAGAGCCATGATTATGCCCTTTTAACAAATACAGTATCAATGGCCTTATTGTTGCCTCTGGGCTTTAGCACCCTAAGATTAAAACTCCACGGTTGGGCTTCTCTCCCTTTTTGAGGCGGGTTAATATCGCCAACTGCTTTGCATCTGTCAATAACGATATTTGTATCGTATATGTCAGATTCATCTTCGCTTGTTGCTTCGCCTGAAATGACAACATATAAGGTTGGCCTGTTGACAACTTTTGGCAAACCAACAGCTTCGGCAGCAGTTGCAGTCCAATCATAGGTAACAAATACGTTTTTCCCTGCATCTACACTATTAAACGTAATAACATCTGCACTTATTGAGAATTGCCCTACTGCTGGCGATGCACTAACTTTAACAAACGGCGAAGAATCTTCTCCTAATACGATTGGTGTAATGTTTGAATTTGGCGTATGCTTCAATGTTGCAGTAAAAGGTGATGCAGACGGGATAAGGATTTCCTCGTCGTTTTGCCTCATATTCTTATTTGACAATTTTTCTATGGTAGTGCCTAACAAGAATGCATAGAGTTCCGGCTGATAGCTGGATAACGTTACTGTAATCTGCCCTGCAATACCAGTATCATAAACGCCCATCGGCCAATCGCTATTGCCATCGGTCATATCTTGAGTATTAATTGTCGGAGACTCCTGTATGGATTGGACTGTGCCATTGCGTATGCACATATTTTCAGGGATATGATTAAGCAATCCATTTACGTATTTGGTTAAGGCAATTTTACCTGCTTTATTGAAAATAACTGACTTCATAGTTCAACAACTCCTTTCAAATAGTGTAATAATATGAAAATCTACAGCCAAAACAATAAAAGCCTGGAACTGTAGGCAAATCACCAAGTTGTCCTTCAAATTTTAAAATATGATTTTCAACATACCGGTTATGAAGTATTTCTTTAACTCGCTTAATGACGTTTTCTGCCACATAATCTTCTTTAATAGGCACGTGGCAGTCTATTTGGATAATGCCTCTTTGTTGAATCTCATTCCTCGTGCTGGAAGAAGGTCTGTGATAGATGTTTAATCGTTTGGTATCGTTTACCAATTCGTCCCACTGGTTCCGTTTTAATATATGTTCAGCCTTTTCCACATCAGTTTTCCCAGTGAGTCCTAGCAAATTAATAACAACAGCATCGTTATAGATAAGCATATATACAGCATCTTTTAATTTTGTTGGGTCAAAACAAAGACACCACCTCCATTAATCTGTGGTAATAAAAAACAAGTGGAAAGGGAATTTTTCCAATACTGATTTAACAATATTTTGTATTTCGCCATTTGTCATCCATCGTGCTGTTGTTTCTAGTGCATGAGAAGGCGGATGCGGTACAAATGCATACTTGCCTCTGTATGCAGGATATTCAATTTCACGACCTTCAAGTTTACCTTTTGATACGACTTGTTCTCCAAAAATGTTAGTATATGTTCCTGCAGGACGACCAACTACTGTATAACCAAAACGCTGTGGGTTCCATAATTCGCTTCCTATATATTTCTGTAAAGCAGGATTACTTCTATCCATCATGCTACCAGTTCCATAGTTGTCCATTGCTGCATAAGCACCACCAACAACCGTTATCGCTATTATATCTGCAATAATCTTGACATCATCTAAAGATATATCTTGGAGGCTGTTAGCGCCTTCTGGAGTAAGCATGTGCGAACGTGCTTCGTCAAGGAATCTTTTTGCAGCTTCAAACAAGGCAGTCGAAAGATACATTTTTAATGCAATAATACAAGCGTTGGCATTAAACATTATCCCATATTTTCAATCCCCCTTTGCCGTTGCAGAATTCATACAGACGCTATGAGTTCAAGCATTTTTAAGTTGGCATAATTGACAAATTTTCCACATTCTTCGTCCCAGTTGTGTTTATATTTTGGAACATTGAACGGTTCATGCAATGTACGGCTTTTTAATGCTATGCATAAAACGCCACATAGATAATGTAATGCAACATCGACAAGTTTTTTATACTTGTCTTCCGAATTGATTGTTTTCCCTTCTTCCCTCATGGTTTCAAGGGAAGGGCTTATTAACAATTTCATTGCGCCTATATTAATATCTGCATCAATAATATTATTAGGCAAAAGAGTATCGTCAACCGATAACATTTTCCTAACCTTGTCATGATACCCTTCTCCTAAATATTCTTCATACATAAAAATCCCTCCATTTAATCTGGTCTTCTGTCGGCAGATAATTGAATTTGCACTATGCCTTGCAGCCCAACATCATCAATACTTTCAACCTGATATTTTTTGTTGTTGGAATTAAAAACTATACGGTATAGCAATTCTATAGAATATAATTTTGGCAATTGTGCGATATATAAAGTCTGTTCAAGCAATCCTGCATTAGATTGTCTCAAACGATAATTAACAACCTCAACATAAGCCGTGATATTGCTATTTACTGGCTGCCAGGAGACAATAACATTTTTATTGGCATCAACGTTTTTAACAGGCTTTTTAAGTGTCAATGTCATATTTGATTTTACTGCATAAAAAAACTTTTCACCAAATGTAAAATCGTCAATGACAGACTGTATTATATAATCATTGTTGCCTACACGAATTATATCGCCACTCACTAAACCTGCATCAGCAAGTATTAGCCCTTCAAAATACGATTCTCTTGCAGCAAGGTCAATAATAGCTCTTGTAGCATTTCGCATAGATACAAATGATTGTATTGGTACAGCACGCAATATTGTACAAGGCGTGCCATATGCTTTCAGGTAGTTTTCAGCATATGAAGGCATAATATATCCCACCTTATTGGTCGTATATCTGTTGTATTAGCCCGAAAATTCTTATGCCAGGCACTATATTTTCGTCTATCTTACCCAAAAGCAAATCTCTTTCTTCCTTCAAAATCTCTTGCAGTTTGAACCAATCCATATATGCTTCTTTTGAGAAATGCGGGCCGGCTTCACGTTGAGGCAATCTTGATGGCATAGATGGGCATAGCAAAGCTGCACATTCGCACACTACAGCAGCTTCAAGATACATTTTTTTAGTCCCTGTCAATTCGGCATAATTTGGTATAATTTCGATAATATTTGCCTCTGCAATATTTATAATATCAGGTTGCTGGATGGCAGAATCAGGTAAATGAGCCGATGATACGCCTAATTTATCTCTGACTCTCTGTTCCCATCCAGCAGTAGTTAAAATTAAATTTGGCATAGGGGTTACCCCCTTTCTTTAATCGATTTCAAGTATCTTATTAGCCTCATTAAACATCTTGGCAAATCCTGCGGTTTCAGATATAGTAAGCACCTGTGTCTGATTAGTAATAAACTTGTCTGCTTCCTGAATATCCGAACCAGCTTCTATAATTTTTTCAATACAATACCTTCTATCAATTCCATACAGTGCAACATGAGTATTAATTTTTTCAACATATGGATTGTAAAGCAAGGTAACATTTGTCCAGAGCTGTTGTGGCAGTTCTACCCTGGCAGTAATAGCCATGCCTTTCAACAGGAAGTCCATCATCTGCGTGGCATCGTTAGGATAGAGAATATCGAGTACTTGCAATAATCCATCCTCGCTCGCAACTACGGTATTGCATTGATACGGATAGAAGCGGAGCAGGAACCTTAGCCATGCAGCTTTGGACAATTTGCCACTGGTAGCACTGGGGTCAAGGTCGGTTTTAGCTTTCAGTATGGGAGCAGCAGTATTTTCATTAGTATCGCCATTCTTGACAATATCAAGCACGTCAATAACTTCGTCTTGTGAAGCCTGTTCGCCAATCCTTCTGATATGCACAGCAAGCAAATCAATCCTCATGCGCCTTATGACTTCATAAGATGCTTCTATAGCACGTCCATATTTCCATATCTTGACTGCATTTTCTCTTGTTTTCAGCCTTGATTTTGGCAATTCAGCAGCTTCGGTTACTCTTACCTTTTTTGTAGCCTTTTTGTTTGCGTCGCTATCATCACAATAAATACTACGATAGGCATTGCCTTCTATTGTTGTGGTGGTTGCTAACAAATAAGGCAATATGCTTGACTGTGCTAGAGCTTCTCTTAATTGGGTTGCAATATATTCAGGGAATAATACTTTGCTTTCTTCGGTTCTGTAAAAAGCCTCAACCTTTGAAGCAATTATGCCCTTTTCAGGGATGGATTGGGTGACTATGTCTTGTTTCTTTAATTGATACTCAAATGCGGTTAGCTTGCTGCCTTCTGGAACAGGAGCAATTTGTTCAAGCAATTGCGATAATGTCATTTCTTTTTCAGCAGCAATATTATACAAATCTCTACTTAATACAAATTCTGACATCTGTATCCACTTCCTTTCTTAAAATTTTAAATTTTTAACCAATAAAAACAACGACCGTATTTTCTGTGCTGTCGACAGACATGGCATAAGCAGGTCCAACGTTGCCGGAAGCAACTGCGCTTACTGCGCCGCTACCATTGACACAAACAAAACTGTTTGCAGTAGGGAGTGCGCCAGATATACCAGGAGCTGTCCTAAACCCCTTAACCTGAACAGTCATGTATCCGTCATCCTCATACTTATCGATAATGCCTCTTAATGGGTTGCCTGCCGTGCCAAAACCCATTTGACCGTTGCCTGTAACTGTTACGGCTTTGCCTTCTACAGCAGCCGCACCAGATATTAATGCAACTGCGCTTACACTGCCCGCAGCCTGCACTGTTACATATAGTGCACCTATCCCTTCAAATTCAATTCCTCTTGTTGACATTTAAAATCCACTCCTTTCTGGAAAATAACATAAAAATAACCGCTTTTTAGGCGGTTTGGCTCAATTTAAATTTTGCATTGTTTTGTTTTACTTTACCTTAAACGCTTCATCAGGTATTTTATTTTCCTGATTTGTCCTTAACGCTGGATTTGTCCTTCTGCCAGCAGGTATGGTAGCTTTGGCCTGTGCTTCCCAGGTCTTTGCAATATCTTTTATTGCCTGCGTAGACATGCCTGCAAAGGTATTCCTCCATGTATCGGCAGGGAAGTCGTTGCCCATAGCCCTGACACCCCATGCAATAGCATCTTCGACTGTCTGTTTGTGATAGTCAATGCCTTCCTTCGCAAAGCGCAGAACTTCATCGGCAGTATACTCTTTGCCAAGCTTTTCGGTTGCCTGTTCCTGGGTCAAGAACTGACATTCTTTAGCCAATTTAATCTGTTCCTCAGTGTTATTTTGGATGTTCTCGGCTAACAATTTGAAAATCTCGACATCATCGTATTCCCTGCCATCTTCAATTGCTATTCCAAGTGCTTTCATTTTCCCCAGAAGTTCCTTTTTCTTTTCGAGAATTTCCTTTTCATTCATTCTACTTTCACCACCTTTCATGATTGATATGTTGTTGCTTGAGAAAGCATGAACCTTTTTATGGTTAGCCTTCTTTACAAAAGTCAGAATACCGCCTTTGCTACTGTATGTGCCATATACTCTGGTATCAAGCGGAATTTGTTTAAAATCATCAAATACAGTGAATATACCATGCTCGTTTTCGAAAACATCACCTACAGCACAAAGACTTGTACCTGCTCCAGGATATGCACCATCAAACACGGCAGAATCTTCCATCAAATAACCAGGCGGTTTTGCAATAACCCAGCAAAGTTTAACCTCGTTAGTTTCCTCGTTGATAATATATTTTTTGCCTGGTATATGTGGGCATTTAAGTAGATTCCTTATATCCTCACCGCATATAGAACATTCAAACTTATCTGCCCCCCATCCAATAGATGTGTCAAATAGTACACCTGTTTCAATATCTGATATGATTGCATCTGTGCTAATGCCATCCTTTTCTTGTCCACGAACAATATAAGTGGTACCATTGAACGATAATGTTTCGCCTTCAACAACTCCATCTTTGCTTAACCAGCCCTCAAATACTCTGCCATATGGCAATGCAGGTTTTGGTCTGCCGAATCCTGCCCATGAATGGTCGAGCAAGAACGACACGCCAGCATTTGCATTTTCAACAAAGATTTCTAGCAACGGTATGGATAATTGTATATACCGGTTTGGGATAATCATATCGCCAGCCATTTTGTGCGTATAAACAAAAACCTCATCTTTCGACAGAGGCCTTTTTGCTATGCGATTTATCTTTTCAAGCTGGCCTGGTGTCGGTTCGCCGAATTTGCGAACAAAAGTTTCTGCGTCATTCCCAAAAGCATTGCTTTCGCCTTCTTCATCGTCCTGGAATCTTGCCATTTGACGTTCAGCTACTCGTCTTACTGCTGGCTTATCATCAGCAGGTATATCGCTATTTTCAATCCGTGCAAGAGCATTTTGGACTGCGTTGTGCACTACATGGGGTTCGCCATTTTCGATTCGGCAATAAGGAAACTTCAACTGTTCAAAGTTTCTCAATTCCCCAGCTTCGTGCCAGAAATAAACTTTTTTGAGTTTGCCCCAATCAATTTTATCTTTGTCTCCACTTCCATCACTGGAAGCCCATCGCCTTAATCCTGGTTCTGCTGCGCTTGCATCCCAGCTTCTATTTGGCGATAATGGAAAATCATGATAAGGTTCCGCAGGCATAATTAATCACCTTCTTTCCATCCACATTCTTTAAATGTTGATTCTGAATATTTTACATATGCGGGAGGATGATGAAAACCACAACTCCCACAAGCAAATCCTCTAGAAGTTTCATACAAACAACCACCGCATTTTGGACAAATTTTAATTGTCGGCTTCGGAAATATTTGACAATAGTCTTGTCCACGAACATTTATCATTTCCACCAACATCACCTCCTAAACAGGTCGACAACCTTCTTCGATATGCTTTTCTGTTCGTTTTCAAGCACTTTGATTTTATTGTCGATAATCTCGCTGGAATCATTGCTAAAACTTACTCTAGCCGAATCAGCAGGCGGTTCTCCAGCAGCTTTTTCAGTTCCCATTACTTCCTGTGCAGCCTTATCATTGTCAATCCAGCCCATTAATACGGCTATTGCATAGAATTTCTGTTTAAGCAGATTGACGGTCATTCGCTGTTCTTCGGAGTTCCAGTCAAGTATATTATGCTTAAATACCGGTATTGCCTGAACGCCATTAACTCTACACCATAACCTTGCAATTTCTTCAATAAGCCGTTTGCTGCCACGTTGGCACGAAGCAATGCCTGAACAAAAGATGCGGAACTGGACTGTGCCCCACGATTCGGTAACGCCCTGATTCCTGTTCATAAAAATAGCCATCTGCTTTGTGCCTGAGAGCGTTTGGACATCAAGCAGTTCGCTTATAGCTCTTACATCAAGGCTCCTTGACGCATTTGCGCCGTTGCTCATGTTAACCTTTACATTGTTGTAATGGATATAATCATCATCAGGATTAAGCTTCTGGAATAATTTTTCTATCCATGCCCATTCATCTTCCAGGTATTGCCTTAACTTTTCAGGATTGTTTTTTATATGCGAAGGTATGACAGCCATTATTTTATCCAAATCAATTTCTATATCGTTGCGTGGATAGCCTTGATGATGGAGTACCGCTTGCAGGTCTTGCAAAATTTGCATCTGAAAATCAATTGCTTGCAATACAGGCGACAGTGTTAGTGTGCCACGTGGGTCACCAATATCCGGGTCGGATGGTACCCAGAAGAAATTTGCGTTTTGCGGGTCAAGGTAAACTTTTTTACCTAATTGCCATTGATACGGTATCCATTTTTTATGCCCATCAACATCGCCAAGTTCCCAGTATATTGTTTGAGGTTTTACCACATAAACATCATAAATATCCTTCCTATCATCCGTAACCTCAACTTCAACAGCCATTCCACCCAACATGAATGAGCTAAGGTGAAGCTGGTCTATCAACCCGTCAAGCCCAGAATTGCTTATTTCATTTATCCTTGCAGCAAATTCACGCCATTCGTCTTCCAAATACGTAATTCTTGATTTTGCTTTTCCTGTGGTATAAAAATGCATTTCGTTGCCTTGATTTGCAAGCCTTATAAAGTTCCAGACAGCCATTGACACATCAGGATTGACTTTTTTGAGAAATTCTATGGCACTTGATTCGTCTGGGATTTGCCTCAAACTTTTAAGTATATTTACTATCCGTGAATTATAAGGCGATAGGGTAGATGTATAGCCATTGCCTATAATTGTACGTCGTCCAGTTGGGATATTTTTTGGTTCATCTCTTGACCGTGCAAAAATTTTATTCCAAAATCCCATTTTATCACCTTCATTCTTTTAGCTTTTCTATTTCTTCAAGCAACTGTGCTTTTGCCAAGTTAATCAATCTCTGGTTATTTTCTATTAATTCTGTTAGAAATTTAATATCATCCTTATCAACTTCAATTTCGCCGTAGTTTGTTAAATTGACTGCCCATGTTATCATTTTTGCAGGTTTGCCAACTGTTGATGTTGCAAGCAAGTTTGCAAGTATGTCGCTTAATTTTTCGGGCAAAGGTTCGCCTTTGAGGTTGACAAGGTTTTTGTCAAGGTTAAGTTTCATATGGTCGCCTCCTGCAACAAATTTATGTTTGCAAACATTTTTATCATTCGATGGTTCTTCAACCGATTCAAGCTCGTCAGGGAAATAGCCACACCTGTCACCATCATCAAATACCAAGAATAATCTTTTCCCGTCGCTGGCATACAGTTCTCCGATTTTGTCAGGATGAAGCGTATTATAATCGCTTTTTAACTTTGAATTTCATGCAATATGTTAAACCTCCTTTTTCTTTGCTAGGACATACACAAGATAAGGCTCCGATGGTTCAGGCCCAAAACGTTTTGCCCATTCTGCGCCTGCAACACCAGCCATAACTATTTCCAAACCAGCTCTTTTATGCAATTCTTCTAAAGAAGGCACATCAAAGTCTAGTTCATTCTTCCATTCGGCTGTTGTTCTTGCTTTTGCGTTTTTGTACGCAAGGCAATTCTTGTTTGGCACATAATTCAGCACATACTTTTTGCTTAGCGAACTCATTTTTCTTATAATTTGCGGTATTTCATCAATAGGGTAGTGTTCAAGCAACCCCGATGAAAACACAAGGTCATATTTTTTCTTGCCTCTTGCATCTATAGTTCTTATATCTGCCTTCACAACATCTTCTCTTTGCGGAGCCAGGTCTATGCCATGTGCTTCTATCCCTATATCTTTTAAAGCATCTATAAGTTCCCCAGAGTAGCATCCAACTTCAAGTGCTGTTTTAACGCCTGTAAACGCATAGTAGTTCTTAATCCAATCTGCAAAGCCTCTTACAAAGGATTCATCATTAAATTTCATAATATCACCTTCCAAAAATTTTTATTTTTCAAGAGTTAGCAAATGCATTAATAATTGACTTCCAGCGCATTTTCCATATCTCTATGTCAAAGCATTCAACTGCAATTTCACGGTTCCTTTTGCCAAACTTCTCTCGCAATCCGGCATCGTTGGCAAGATAATCTATATATTGTGTCAAATCATCATGGTTCGGGTCGTAAACAAATGCATTATAATTGTCAATAACCGCATCGCCAAGCCCACCAACAGGCGTTGTTATAATAGGCAATCCGCAGGACATACTCTCCAACAAGCTCAATGAAAGTCCTTCACAGGCAATCGTTGGCACAACTGAAATATCGGCCTGCTGGTATTGCTCCGGCATATCATCCATATCCTTGTGTATAAAATGGATATTGGGCGAATCTTTGTAAAAATTAATCAGGCTATTTTCCATTTCTTTTTCGCCTGCCTGGCCGATAGATATAAAGTTATATTTCATATAACGTCTTATATTGTTTTTCAAATAATCCATTGCTTTTTCAGGGCTTTCCGCTTTTAATTTTTTAAATTCCGGTTCGTTTTTTATCTTTTCGGTTGCGGCATCCATATAGTATTTATAAGCATGGATAAATTCATTACAGCCTCTTAACATTGTAAGCCTTCGTGGACAAATTATATTTATCCCTTCCCACGTTTTGTTAGTATTAGGTACAAACTTCTTTGTATCTACAAAGTTATAGATAATGCGTATTCTTGATTCAGAACCCGGCGATAATGAGCGTATAACCTTTTTCACGTTTGAATCAACAGCTATGCATACATCAACGTTTTCTATGCCATACAAATGTCTTTTTAAGAATTCTTTGTGTTCAATCTCGTTACAAGTATTGTAAATGTAATACGGATAATCCCAGTAAATCCCGTGATGTATCGAGATTGCGGGCTTTAAGGCATATGGATATGCCAAAAACGGTGCAAAATATATGCGCAAATCCGCAAACGATGATATTTCGTTAAATGTCATATTTAAACTGACATTTACTCCATATGCCCAGTTATCATTATTTGGGATACAAATAACAGGCATACCTTTGTATTCTTTTATTATTTGCCCAAACTTTACCGATTTGTTATCTGCCGTATTAGTTGATACAGGTTGATAAATATTAACCAAATGTCCTTCTGAACGCAACAATTTCCATAATTCGTATAGATAACGTTCTGCACCCCCGAATATAATTCTGTCATTGCCATGTATTTCTTTGACAGAATGATAAAAATACGATGTTAAAATTGCAATTTTCATAAATACCTCCCCAAAAATTTTATTATTTATGCCAAAATCAGCCTTTGATTGGCTTCAAGGCAATAGTCTTCGCTTATTTCAAATCCTATAAATTGTCTATTTAACTTTTTACAACATATTGCGGTAGTACCGCTACCCATGAACGGGTCAAGGACAATATCGTTTTCGTTAGATAATAACTTAATCAAATCTGTCCAACAGTTTAACGGTCTTCGTGCAGGATGTTTTGTGTCATTGGGCGGTTTTTCGACCCATACATCCATAAACCCAACACAATTGTTATTGTTTAATTTGCGGAATTCGCCTTTTGTAAAATCCAGAATAGCCTCCCACGAATACGGCCATTGGCCTGGGTAACTGCCTGCTTTTCTGCCGGGGTTGTGCCATATGCCCAAATGTCTAAAAACAAAGCCCATGCTTTCCAGCATAGGCTTATATGTCCAAATTTGTTTTTGTGCGCAAGTAAAAGTCAAGTGCGACTTTGGTTTCAGCACTCTATACATTTCCTTGAACACATCCTGCATCCATTGCCAAAACTGCTTTTCGCTCATATTATCGTTATATTTATCATATTTCAACCCGATATTGTATGGCGGGTCTGTCAATACAAGGTCGATAGTTTCATCGTTTAGCAATTTCATACCATTGACGCAATCCATGTTATAAATTTTATTTATTTCAAGCAACCACATCACTTCTTTTTACATTGCCGACTTTTACAATCCACGGTATTGTTACTTCCGAAATAATGAAATTTTTAAAAGCAAGCATCATAGCAGTTACAAGGTCGTCATGCTTGCGGGCCGTTGAACTATGATACCTTATTAAACCGCTTTCAGTAATGGAGTATTCATAATCCAACAATTCATTAATGAGTGGTTCATAATTCGGATACACTATGATTTTCTGTTCTATCAACATTGCAAGATTGTTTACAAGCTGTTCTTTAATCTGATTAGAGAAAAATATGGCCTCAACTTCAAGTCCACGCAGCGTTAACTGTTCAGGTATGGTTTCGCCTAGCCCTGTTTTGTCCAAAATAACCCTAGCATTATTGTATTTTTGTGACAAATATGCAATTGTGTCAAACTGATAAGTCCAATCTTTCCCTTTCCATTGTTCAACCCTGACAGCTTGGCCTTTGCTATTCCTTACTACAACACCTGAATTGTCGATAGATTTTGCAGGGTCATAACCGATAATATATTCTTCGCCAGGCTCAGGTTCGTCAGAACCCGTATAAGTAGCACAATCCTTTGCAGTAGGGAATACAGAATTGCCTTCCGCCAGAAATTCCGCCATGATTTCTTGCCTGAAAATCCGTTCGGGGTATCTTTTTTTAGCTCTTTCCAGCCAGTTTCTATCGATATATGGATTATCATATGATGTAAACCGCCAGCTTTCCCATTCAGGGTCGTAATCAGGGTCGTCTTTCTGTCCCCATTTATACATGGTATAGAAAAAATTTCTTCCACGTGGCGAAGAGTTAATTAACCCAATGCCGCCTTTGCCTTTTGGACCTCTGCCAGGCGACATAAGCCTGTTTTCGATGTTAATCCAAACCTGGTCGAAATATTTTATTCTTGCAGCCTCCGTAATAAGCACTATATCAAGTCCAACGCCGACAAGGGCTTCGGGGTCGTCTGCGGAACGTACTTCTATAATACCGTCATTTACCGTAGAAATCATCCTGTCAGATACCCAATAATTCGTAATCCATTGCCGTGGGAAAAACGTTAATAATTCACGCCAGTTTTGTCTTGCCATTGTATATGTAGGAGCAATAATCCAACCATACACGGCAGGGACTAAATCAGGGCCTCTGTCTTCGTTTAGCATTTCTACAAACCGCATTATATATTCATTTGTCATGCAACGGTCTTTGCCCCATCTTGTTCCGCAATTCAACAGCTTAAATCTCGCTTTGCTTTCATGTACAAGTTTCTGTCCCCAGTGAGGTTCGTATGGTATTACAGCTTTCTGCGTACCCTTGTAATTTCTCGTCCTGCATTCTTCGCACATGTCAAAATCAGTATAATCGTTATATTCTTCTATCCATATCTGTTCAAACAGGTTGCCGCATTTTTTGCAGATGGCTTTCTTGCCGCCGCTGTCAGCTTCGATTTTATCGGCTATCCTGTGTATTTTTCTGTGAACTCTTGATACTGTGCTAGGAATTTTATCGTTATTTGATGGCATATAACCAGCTCCTTCAAGTAAAAAAGCCCGGACACAGGAGGCGAGGGGAGGTAAGCCCCGCTGGCATAAAGCCACAAAAGTCCTGTGTTATTGCCGGGTAAAGTGCCAGCCAACAACTATTGCCCGCACAGAGAGACGGACGTATCCTGGCTGGCTAGGGGGTATAAAAAATGGCGTGCAAAGGGGTGTTGTAACACGCCATTTATTGACACATTTCAGTTTTGTTTGCAAGTAATTTTAAGCCCTATTTATACGGAACAATAGTCCATTCTTATGCCATACCGATTTTTAACAACCGTTTCGCCGACTCAAACGGCCACTTTTATCGCCTACTTAGGCCGCAACCGGACAAAACCGGATAAGTGGTAAACCTTTACGGTTGGTTATACTTAGTTAATACATTTTTAAATAGACTTCATTTCTGTCTGGGTCAAAATAAATCCCGCCAAACAATTTTAAATCAACAGTTCCGCTCATGTCTGCAATTATGAATTTTGCGTTTTCAGGATATCTCTTAAGCATTTCAACAATTTCTTTTATTGTACATTCCTTAAAATCATCCATAAGAATTGCCTCCCAAAATATTATATCATTATGCTAATTTTCACATAGATTTAATATTTCATCTAATCCTAATCCAAGTTTTGCATATAACAAATCAATAAATCCTATATATTTGCCATTTTCGTCGAAAATGCTAATATTGCCAACTTCATTTGCGACAAGTCGATAATCATTACTTAATTCATTGAGAACAGCTTTCATTTGTTTTACTGTGATGAATTTTTCAACCATATCACCGCCTCCAAATTGATTATACCATATACTCTCTCCAGTGTTCCTTCACGAATCCTCTCATACCTGGACCAGGGTTATACTCCGGATACACCTTCATAAATTCAGCTTCGCAATCCTCCAAAGTATCACCTTTGATAATGCCATGCTTGATGAGGTAGAGCAGGCATATTGAAGGGGAACGGGACATGCCCTCATTGCAATGCACCAATATTTTTAGTCCTTCGCCCAATTTTTGCTCAATAAAATCAAGTGCTTTGTCAATCATGCGCTTGTCAAAGAATGAAGAGCTTGGAGCATCGACGATGTTCAATGCCAACCTGTTACCACGCTCAGCCCATAGATATTCGGGCGAATCTTTTGGACAGCCACGGGTAGTATAGCCAACAAATTGCCTATGATAAGGCTCTTTTGCCGCATGCACAATTGCCCATCCGTGTACTTGTGAAATCGTTCCGAAATTGATTTTTTTTATATTGAAATCTATTTCTTTTCCACAATAAAGGTTTTTAAACACTTCTCTCATAATAATCGCCTCTATCGGCTTCAAACAATACATCCGCTTAAATTCTTCGGAAGGCTCTTGCCCTTCTGACGCTTTAATAATCTCTCTGATAAATTCTTCTGCTGTCATGTTCTTTGCTTGTCTTATATGTTCTGGAATCAGAAGTTTTTCTCCTTTTTTCATTCCTGTTAGTGCCTCGAAGGTTGCATCATTCATATCATCCACATTGATTGTAAGGGTTATACTATTCATAAAATCGCCGTTACAGAAAACTTATAAAAAGTTATAAATTAACTTTTATGTTTCCTTCCTTA
>ERZ795046.2135-NODE-2135-length-17949-cov-20.100872_pt1 | contig 17949 bp, 17 predicted proteins | sample MGYA00375130_ERZ795046 | MGnify/ENA primary metagenome ERZ795046 (study PRJEB30175, sample SAMN05720202) | activated sludge metagenome | isolation source: anaerobic digester from wastewater treatment plant | place: Japan | collected 2015-05-15 ...
ACTGCCTGCCTAACTTTTTCAATCACCTCTCGAGGGAAGCGCACCCTGTTTTCAAATGAGCCGCCATATTTGTCTGTTCGCTTATTTGTTATGGGCGATAGAAACTGTGTAATGAGATACCCTGCAGAAGCAATAATCTCAACGCCGTCAAAGCCAGCTTCCTTTACACGCAGCGCAGCATCAACATATGCTTTCTGGACAATTTCTATATCCTCCAGTGTCATTTCCCTGGGTGTCTGTTTTGAGTATTTTGAATACACCGCTGAAGGAGCAACAGGCTGTATGCCATCTGTGAGCATTGAATAGGAATAAGCCCCAGCATGAAACAGTTGCACAAATGTCCGCGCACCTTCATTTTTTATTATCTGTGCCAATTTTGCAAAATCAGGAATCCTGTCATCTGATGCCAGTGATAAGGCAATCCTGCCAGATCCTGCAATATCTATTCCAACCGGCCCCACAGTAACAAGGCCTGCACCACCTTTTGCTTTTTCCCTGAAATATTCATAGTATCGATCATTCAAAGTACCATCATATGAATATAGTAGCCCTAAAGCAGGGTAAGCAATCCTGTTTTTGATTTCCAATGTATTAATGGTTATTGGTGTGAAAAGAAGTTGATACATATAGCCTCCTAAACATAACACTGTTATGTTTAGATTTTATCACATTACCACGTTATATTACAACTTTTTTTACAGAATTAATAATAAAATATTTTTACTATCATTTACCAACATATCTGCCATTATGTGCTACTATATGTTTTAATAGATTTGCATAATCATATATGTAAATTTTAGTTTATATTTTTTAAAATCAGCATATAATACGTAAATTATGGAATTTATACAATGATTACACCTCCTACAAAAGGCATTCTGTATGTACTCCTTTCTGCAATTACTTTTTCTTTATCAACGGTGTTTGCAAAATATATCACCAGTACATCCTCCATTCATGGTATTGAGATTTCTTTTGTAAGATTTATCGTTGGGTTTATTATCTCTTCAGGGTATGTTATCATCCATAAAATGAGTATTAGACCCAATCATATACCGTTAGTAATAACAAGGGCTATATCCAACACCATTGCAGTTATACTTTTTTTTGTTGGTGTACAATATACAACCGTTACCAATGCAAACATGCTAAACATGACATATCTTGTTTTTGTATTTTTACTTGCTCCATTCTTTAATAAAGAACGCATAATAAAAATTAATTTTATCTATCTTTTAATAACACTGGCAGGCACCTATTTAGTGATTATGCCTCATTACGGCTCTGTTAATATTGGTGATATTTACTCATTTCTTTCAGCTATTGTTGCAGCAATTGCAGTTGTTGCCCTTCGGGAATCCCGAAAATACGATAGTACTTCCATAATATTATTTCACCTTATGAGTATAGGACTTGTTATAAATGGCATTGCCATGATACCGGTATTTGCAATTCCTGATAGTGTTACATTAGTTTATATGCTGCTTTCAGGTTTAAGTGCATATTTAGGACAGGCTTTTTTTACTGCTGGATTTAAATTCGTTGATGCAACAAGCGGATCTATCCTTTCTTCAAGCAGGATATTTATTGCAGCATGCATGGGTATATATTTTTTCAACGACTCATTTGCCTCTAATATTATTATTGGCGGGTTGCTCATTACGGTGGCTCTGATAGGTGTGAGTCTTCAGGAAAACAAAGACATACATTAATCTTCAATAAATCCTCGCATCATTAAATCAACACTTCCTGCCAGTGCTTCCAGGTCATAGCCACCTTCAAGGAAAGCTATCATTCTGCCACCACAAAATTCATTTGCGACCTGCTTCAACAGGACAGTAAATTTATAGTATGACTCAGAGGTAAGCCCAATGTATGATAAGGGGTCGGCATTGTGAGCATCAAAACCAGCTGAAATAAGGATAATATCAGGTTCAAATTTCATTAATGCAGGAACTATCTGATTCTTAAACACATCTAAATATTCAGGTTCACCACTACCTGCCGGCATCGGGAAATTCAGTGTATATCCTTCGCCCTCACCTTTACCCCGTTCACTTCGAGCGCCGGTTCCAGGATAATGAGGATACTGATGTGTACTTATGTACAGTACAGTTTTATCACGCTCAAAGGTGTGCTGCGTTCCATTACCATGATGTACATCCCAATCAACTATTGCAATTTTCTTCAACCCATGCTCTACCTGTAAATATTTAGCTGCAATGGCAATATTATTGAATATACAAAATCCTGCAGCATAATCATACTCCGCATGATGACCGGGCGGTCGTACTGCACAAAAACCGCGTATTGCTTCCCCCGACATTATAGTATCACACATGTTAAGGCTGCCACCCACCGCAAATAGCGCAACTTCATACGATCGCTTGCATACGGCCGTATCCATAGAATCTAAATAATGTATACCTGATTCTATCTCCTGCTTTACGCGTTCAATGTATTCCGGAGAGTGCACCAGTTCTATATACCGCTTTGCTCCAATTTTTGGTTCAACTTTAATCAGGGATTTATAATATGTCTGCTGACGCAATCGCTGATCTATAGCTGCCAGCCGCTCAGGTCTTTCCGGATGACCCCATCCTGTATCGTGGTCCATATATACAGGATCAAAAAGGTATGCAGTAGGTACCATAAACACCCCGCATATTCAATAATTGTTTTACAAAACCAAATAAAATGTTTTATAAAAAGTCAAGTACTTTAAAAAATAGGTTTTACAATCACAGAGGATATCTAACCCCTAACCGTATTACCAGCCCTGACATATCCAGTTCTAAATCGCCGCTTTTTAGAGGTAAACTGCGATATCCAGCTTCAGCATAAAAATCAACCTTTGAATCAGCAGCCGGCTTTAACGAAGCTCCAAAAAATAATTCCCAAGATAGTCCGCTAAAAAGTTTGGTGATAGAATCCGCATTATATGATTTACCAGTATTTGAATCAGTAAAATCAGGCTGTGAATAATGCAATATCATGAATGAATAGCCCAGGCCAATGGTTACAAAAGGTGTTACATACAGCTTATCCTTTAAGTTTGGCAGGCGCACCTGTGCGTTGAACATCATAGGGATAAGATAAGCATTGGTATCAGCCTTGACATCTACATACACTGAACCTTCCTGTTTAACACCAATCTTTCTGTCCCATTTTACCCAGTAAAATCCAGATTCCAAACCGGTAACAAAGTATGGGTCAAGAAGCCAGTTGTAATGTAAAGAAATATCCAGCCCATATTTTGCAGGATCATCGGCATACGATGTCCCCAGGGTACCGTTCAATTCGGAATTGGCAGCAAATACAGTAGAACTTGCAATAATCATAATAATTAAACTAAAGATTAAAAATGATATCCTCTTCATATTCATAGTTTCTCCTGCTGTTAAATATTTTTTTAACCATACCTTCAGAGTTATTGTCTGTCAACATCAATTTAATGTAAACCATTTTACAATTGCAATCATAGTATTTAAATCATGTATCCAATGTATTAAACTATTCCTGAAAGATTTTTTGCAATTTTTTTAAATATGATCTATTATTAATCCATAAAAATTATTGATTATTTAAATTATTTATGTAAATCTTGTTCCATCTTTTTTTACATAACCCAAAATGCCGTACTATATTATTTAAGGAATATCATTATGAAAAAATTAACAGTGCTTTCATTATTTCTTTTTATTATTTCATGTACATCAGTAGACAAATCGGTATACATAAAAGATAAACAGTCATTGCAAAAGCCTATACGTATAGCAGTTTTAACCTTTGTAGACGCCCCAAAATATCCTGGTTCAGGAGTAAGTATTGCTGATGCATTGACCAATGAACTGGTACAGATATCTAACTGGGATCTGGTGGAACGTTCACAGATAGAAAAGATTTTAAAAGAAAAATCACTTGATATGACTGGATTAACCGATTATCAGCTTACCGATATTGGTAAATTAGCAAAAACCGACTATATCATAGTGGGAAGTGTTTCAGATTATTATTATGACAGGCAATTTTATATTGTACCAAAAACAAAGATAGCATTTAATGCCCGTATTATCAATACCCAAACAGGCAGTATTGTAGGAACTTTACGCTATAACCGTGAAACCAATAAGAATGCATGGTGCGGATGTTGTCTTTTAGGATGGTATTATCTGCCAGTGCTGTTGTTAACGGATCAGAATATTAATACAGATGTAAGCAAAGCTGCTCGTGATGTGGTAAGGGCTATAGAAAAGGATATTAGCGGTAAAAGAGGTTGCTGCATATAATTATTACATCCCCTTTTTACTGATAGCTATCTATAATAGTTCCCAGGCCTTCAACACTGACATGTGAAATTACGTTTGCTTTTACCAGTTTTTCGCTTAATCCAGTTCGTACTGCTGCCAGACCTTTAAGCAGATTATTCAGCTGTTCTATACTTTGTTCAATTGCTGTTACATGTTGTGCCATCATGACACCCTCCTTTGTGTCAAACATTAATTTCTATTTGCAATATCGACTAAATCTGCTATATTCTTAATACAATATTTTTGTAGAAATTTTTGTATTTTTTTAAAATTATCTTCCCATATATTATTAACTTAATTCCATAGTATAACACAATACTTTGAAATGGGTGTTTTTAAGGGATGGGAAGTAACCACAAACTGGCAAAAATGTTTGCAACTTCACCCCTTAAAAAGGAAATGCGTGATGATTTTATCAAAAAACGGTTGCTACAGCCTATCAAAGCAGGGAATAAAGTTGAAATAAATACATTTTATTTTCAGAAGGAGACTCTTCATAATGAAAATTAGCAATATATATTTAGCAGTGTATACGTTTATTTTGTTTATGATTTTATCTGTAAATTATGGATACGCTGATACTAACATTACGATCCATCCTGATAAGAAAGTACTGAATGTAAAACCAAATGCAAAAGCCTGTGCTATCATACACATAGAGCTACCTTCAAAAGGCTATATCTATGCAAACCCCAAAGGTGAGGGAACTGGTAAAGCTACAACCGCGTATGCAAAACCAACGCAACACATAGTACCCGAAAAAACGCGTTATCTTCCAGGGACATTGTATATTTCACCTCTTGACAGCAAACCGGTATATATTTACAATAAGCACACTGCACTCTGTATCCCATTTGAAGTAAAAACTACGCATGAGGGTACGTATTCATTATCAATCACTATTGAGGCATTATATTGCAATGATGTATCCTGTACCCCTATACAGCAAACTATCACCCAGATAATTAACGTCAATACATCAGCACCTGAATTTGATACTTCACTATGTACTATGTATAAAGTGCCTGAAGCTATAATTCATACAGTAAACAAAAAGGATTTACCCGGTCACTTTAATGTAATAGATGCAGGCAGTACTCCAACATCAAGTTTATTTCACGCTATCATGTTTGGCATTCTTGCAGGCTTTTTGCTTAACTTTATGCCCTGTGTGCTTCCTGTAATTAGTCTTAAAATTTTAAGTTTTATATCCTATGGCAATAACAAACCAGGCCAGGTACGAATCATGGGATTGCTTTTTACCGCAGGGATTCTCACATCATTTCTGGCATTAGCATCCCTGGCAGCATTTGCTGGTTATAACTGGGGAGAGCTTTTTCAGCATAAAATGTTTATTATTATCATGACAGCAATAATTTTTGCACTGGCATTATCGTTTTTTGGTGTGTATACATTTAATATTCCACGACTTCCACAATTGCAAAGTGCCAATATATACGTAGATTCCTATTTCAAAGGCATAGTTGCCACACTACTTGCTACCCCCTGTAGCGGTCCATTTTTAGGGGCTACACTGGCATGGTCATTAACGCAACATCCTTTTATAATTTTTATGGTTTTTATTAACATAGGCCTTGGCATGTCACTGCCATACCTGCTTTTATCATTCTATCCATCACTTATCAGGTTCATCCCCAAACCTGGTGATTGGATGATAACATTTGAGCAATTCATGGGATTTTTGATGATTGCCACCACCATGTATCTTATAACATTACTTGATGCAAGCACTCTAACAAAAACTATTTGGTTTTTATTACTTGTATCCATTGGGTTATGGCAATGGGGACGGTTTGGGAATATAACAAAACCATCTATACAACGAATAATTTCATTTGTTGTACTTGTGCTACTTGTTGTTTCAGCAAGCATGATATTTTCTTCCAAAAAAACGTCTCAAGCTGAAATAACCTACAAGCCTTATGACTGGGAGGCGATAGTTCATAACAATACATCACAGGTTGCAATGGTCATTTTTACTGCACAGTGGTGCCCAAACTGCAAATTTGTTGAAGCAACAGCATTAACATCTTCAGATGTTATCGAATTTATTCATAAGAATAATATTGCTGTATACAAAGCCGATATCACCACAAAGAATCCCCCAGCAGAGACCATACTGCAGCAACTGGGTTCACGATCGATACCCTTTGTAGCTATATTCCCTTCAGGGGATAATTTTTCACAACCTGTTATCCTGCGCGATATTTATACAGCAAAGGATTTATTGAAGGCTTTGCAAAAAGCCATTGAATTAAGCAAACAATCAGAGTTTCCTCAACTTTTAACCATCCCTTAAAGGCATGATAATGCAATCACTCAGATACTACCGCGAACTTATACAAAAAATTGACGCATTTACTGAGTCTGTTATTTCAACGTATGGCAACCAATTACATTGCAGGGAGGGCTGCAGCAGTTGTTGTATACTGGAAAGTATAATGCCTGTTGAACTTGTGCCCATAGTACAATGGTATGTAACACAACCTGAATCAATAAAAACTATAATTAAACAAGAAGACTCTCATTCCTGTATATTTTTGCATAACAATAGCTGTATCATCTATCCTGTAAGACCTGTAATTTGCAGAACCCATGGATACCCGGTTTTAATACGTAACAGTGTTGATATATGCCCATTAAATAATGGGGTAAACTTTGAGCCACAGTATATTCTTAATTTAGAGAACTGTAACACAATGCTTGCAGCTATTAATATTTTATTCATTAAGGAAGTACAAATTCCTGCATTACAAACAGAACGCATTAACCTACGGACGTTTTTTCAAAGCCCTGAATCCGATATCCTTTCTATAGTGCATACCCTCAAAGGACACTGATGGTATAGCATTATATACTTTATCGTAGGCGTCTTCCAAACTGTCAGCTATCGCTGTAATATTAAGCACTCTTCCTCCACTGGTAAGTAACTGTCCATCCCGTCTTGTACCTGCATGAAAAACAAGGATATCCTCAGGCAACTGTTCCAATCCTGTAATTGGCAAACCTGTTTTATATGAGCCGGGGTAGCCACCTGATGCAAGTACCACTGTAATTGCATGCTTATTTCTAAATGAAAGATTCATACTGGAAAGTTTCCCACTTATAGCTGCCTGTATAAAATCACCCAATTTGCCGTTTATCAGCGGTAACAGGACCTGTGTTTCGGGATCACCAAAGCGTACATTAAATTCCAGTACTTTAATATCATGTCCTTTAATTATTAAACCTGCATACAGTATCCCAACAAAAGGCATGCCCTCATTTTTCATGCCCAGAATCACCGGTTGAAGAATTTCCCGGTGCACCCTTTCCAGTATCCTGCTGGTAACCACTGGAGCCGGTGCATATGCACCCATACCACCTGTGTTTGGCCCTTCATCATTATCATATACCCGCTTATGGTCCTGGGCAGCAATAAACGGTAACACTGCTGTACCATCACTGATCCCCAGAACAGATGCTTCTTCACCATCGCAAAAATCCTCAACAAAAACTTTTGCATCATCTTTAACCATTTCATGAATAAACTGCAGTGCAGTCTCTCTATCCCGGCACACTCCCACACCCTTTCCCGCAGCAAGTCCATCTAACTTTATTACTACCGGAAATACTGCTGAAGATTCAATATAGCCTATGAGTGATTCTTTACCTTTAAATTCTCTGAAATGAGCTGTCGGCACATTATATTTTTGCATGATATACTTTGCAAAAAGCTTGCTCCCTTCTAGTTGGGCAGCCTGAGCTGTTGGACCAAATACTGGTATACCTCTATTTTGTAAAAAATCAACTACTCCATCAACAAGAGGAGCTTCAGGCCCAATTATAACAATATCAATATTTTTTTGTTTGCAGATAGTGTATAATGATTCAAAATCATTCACGGCAACCTGAACCCGGAATCTTTCATCAATACCACCATTACCTGGTGCAACATATACTTCACTGGCACTTCCATCATGAATGAGTCTCCATGCAATGGCATGTTCACGCCCACCAGACCCTACTACTAAATATCTCATTGATTCCTCCTGTCATATGCTGGTATTGTTGTAAACAAGAGATATAATTTTTCAATCATTTTATGTATACATCTTTCATGCGTACAATATTTTTTATATATTATAAGAATAATTCTTGAACTTACGTTATGTACAGTATATGAGATAACAACACCCTTATATGAGGAGGTTTGCTATGCGCCTGAGTAATGAAGCAAAGGTTGGGCTTCTGGTTATGACAAGCTTTACGCTTTTTATTGTACTGGTTGGGCTGTTAACAAAATTTAACATTTCACAAAAAGGATACCGCTTACATGTATATTTTGGATTTTTAAACGACCTTCGCGTTGGTGCCCCTGTTAAAATTGGTGGTGGAATCAAGATTGGATATGTCGATGAGATCCGCCAGACAGGGGAAAAAACTGACGTTATTCTGTGGATAGATAAGGGATACCGGTTATCAAAAGCAGCAACATTTTCAATCTTTACATCAGGCATGATTGGTGAAAAATATATTAATGTCGTCATTCCTCCAATGAGTGAGGATGTCGGTTTTCTTAACGACGGGGATATCAAGTATGGTATTGACCCCGCAAGCTTTGACCAGATGATGCAGACATTCCAGAGCTTTATGCAGGATAAAAGTGGTGCCCAGATCCTTGCAGAGATATTTCAGAATTCAAATAAATTTGTGGCAAACTTAAATAAGATGGTTGATGAAAACCGTTATGATGTTCGACAGTCAGTTGGTACCGCACGTGCGGCTATTGTAACTTTTTCCCAGCAATTGCAACAATTCATGAATCAGTTGAATGTTATTTCCAAAAATATGGCATATATCTCTGAAAAAAACCGTGAAGATATTACCATTACATTACAAAATCTTTCTGAACTCACATCCAGCATGAATAAAATTGCATACCGTCTTGAAAAGGGTCGTGGAACAATGGGAAAGCTCCTCTATGATGAAGAAATTTATACCAACATACGTGATGCATCCATTTCAGCAAAAGAGCTTTTTTCAAGGCTTGAAAAAGATCCATCATTACTACTCTTTAAGCAGAAAAAATAACAATGCCTAAAAAACCAAAAACAATATATATCTGCAATGAATGCGGAGCAACATTCCAGAAATGGTTAGGGAAATGCCCGGAATGCAATACCTGGAATACTATCGTTGAAGAAATGCAGGATACTCCTGTTTTTAAAAACGAAATACCCTTTGAAAATTCCATCCATCCCCTTTCGCAGGTACTATCAGAATCATTTCAACGTATACCAACAGGAATCGGCGAATTTGATCTGGTGTGTGGTGGAGGAGTAGTTCCCGGCTCCATTATCCTTCTGGGAGGCGAACCAGGTATAGGCAAATCCACATTAGCATTACAGGTAGCTCAGCATTGCACAACTCTGTACTGCTCTGGAGAAGAAACTCTGCAACAAATACATTTGCGATCACGCCGGCTTAATATAAAACCTGATTCAATCCACCTTACCTCAGTTACTGATATTGACCATATCGAAGCACTCATACGCACTAACGCACCACAGCTTGTAATAATAGACTCTATCCAGACACTCTATTCAAAAGATATAACTTCACCTGTTGGTTCCGTAAGCCAGATTCGCTATACTGCTTCACGGCTTGCTGATATTGCAAAACAAACGCAAACCTCTATACTGCTAATCGGGCATATCACCAAGGATGGCTCCATTGCAGGTCCAAAAATACTGGAACATATTGTTGACACAGTACTCTACTTTGAGGGGGATTTTACGCGTGACTATCGCATATTACGCGCCTTTAAAAACCGTTTTGGCTCAATTAATGAGATAGCATTATTTACCATGACAGCCACAGGATTAACAGAAGTAAAGGACAAGAACACATTATTTGTTCAATCGCATGATGCAAGCTTTCCGGGAAGCGTTATCAGTGCTACTATAGAGGGGACCAGAACCATTCTCTTTGAAGCACAATCGCTTGTTACTGCAACAAGCTTTTCAAACCCTCGCCGAATGGCAGATGGTTTTGATGTTAACAGGCTTAATTTGCTTGTAGCGGTCATTGAAAAGCATGCAAAGATTTCATTAAGCTCATTTGATATATTTATTAATGTTGCAGGCGGATTTACCATTGATGATACATCGTGTGACCTTGCAATTGCCGCTGCTATTATATCAAGTTTACAAAATATAGTTATTCCGCATTCAATCGGCATCATTGGCGAATTATCACTTTCTGGACAGGTTCGTTCTGCAAGTCATTCATTACGCAGGCTTATAGAATTTGTAAATTCAGGAATAACCACCATTCTGTTACCTCGCAACAATGTATCTGAGATTTCAAATACAGGCTTTACAGGAACACTCATACCTTTAACTACTATCGCAGAGCTTACACAAATTTTACAGCGCCTTTAATTTTTTCAGTTGATTATTGGAACATTGTATGTAATACTTAAGCAAATAATTGAAATATAGTGCGCTCCATGCTATATCTTATATAACACCACAACACTATAGAAAATATTATTCATTGACTCATAGAGGTACTACATGAAACCTAAAGACGGCTATTCAGGTGAAGAGCTTTTAAATTCCACTCAGGGGTTATCCTACAACGATTTTATCATATTACCGGGTTATATTGACTTTAACCCTGACGATGTTGATTTAGAAACACAATTTACCCGCAATCTTAAACTTAAACGGCCACTGGTATCAAGCCCCATGGACACTGTGACTGAATCAAAGATGGCTATCAGTTTGGCATTATTGGGGGGCATTGGGATCATCCATTACAACAATACCATTGAGGAACAGGTTGCTCAGGTACGAAAAGTCAAACGATTTGAAAATGGATTTATTACTGATCCAGTTGTATTATCTCCCGAACATACTATCGCCCATATTGATGAAATTAAGGAAAAATTTGGATTTTCAGGCATACCCATTACTGTTGATGGCAAATTAGGTTCTAAACTGATAGGTATTGTTACCAACAGGGATATCGATTTTGAAACTGATAGATCAAAAAAATTAAAAGATGTCATGACCACCGATCTTGTCACTGCAAAGGTTGGTATTACACTGGCACAGGCAAACGAGTTACTTAAAAAATCCAAAAAGGGCAAATTGCCGATAGTTGATGATGAAGGAAAGCTCGTTGCCCTCATGAGCCGCAATGACCTTGTAACCAACAGAGAATATCCATTTGCATCAAAAGATACTAACAAGCAGCTTATGGTTGGGGCAGCCATTTCCACCAAGGATGAATCAAAAGAGCGATTACAGGAACTTGTAAAAGCTGGAGTCAATGTTGTGGTCATAGATGCAGCACAGGGTAACTCTATCTACCAGATAGAAATGATTAAATATATTAAAAAGAAATACCCAGAACTTGATGTCATTGGAGGTAATGTTGTCACCATTGAGCAATGCGAAAACCTGATAAAGGCAGGGGCAGATGCTCTGCGCATTGGCATGGGGCCAGGCTCAATCTGTACTACACAGGTGACTATGGCAGTTGGCCGCGCACAATCAACGGCAGTGTATCGATGCAGCAAGTTTGCAAAACAATACAATATACCAACAATAGCCGACGGCGGTATTGCCACAATAGGGCACATAGCCAAGGCACTTGCGCTGGGTGCATCAACTGCAATGATGGGTTCAATGTTTGCTGGCACCGAAGAAGCACCTGGCGAATATTTTTATGAAAATGGCGTTCGCCTTAAACGGTATCGTGGCATGGCATCACTGGAAGCAATGGAAAAAGGCGGTTCAAAGCGCTATTTTGCAGAAGACTCAAAGATACTCGTTGCACAGGGAGTTTCTGGCGCGGTAGTTGATAAAGGCTCAATGTTTGATTATGTGCCATATCTGGTACAGGGATTGAAACACGCATTTCAGGATATGGGTGTACGCACTATTAAAGAGCTTCACGAAAAGCTCTACAAAGAAGAGCTTCGCTTTGAATTGCGTTCGCTGTCAGCTCAAATTGAAGGTGGTGTGCATACCATTTATTCGTATAAAGAACCCAAGTATCTGTAATCTTCATGTTACTGATGTGATAATCCGTATAATGTCTCCGGGCGTATTGGCAATTGCATGAGGATGATGCTGTAAAAGCAACGCAACAGGTCTGTACCCCCAGCTCACTCCTATACTGTACATACCACATGCATGAGCCATTTCAACATCCGTAGCCGAATCACCAATCATAGCAATCTGCGTTGGTTCTAATTGCATGGTGTGGGCAATAAGCAGTGCGCCATGCGGGTCAGGTTTACGCGGTATGGAATCCTGCAAACCTAAAATTGTGCTGAATGCAATATCAGGAAAATAGTATTTAACCATTTCTACAGTAAACTCATGCGATTTATTTGAAAAAACGGAAATTTTTATTTTTTTGTGCGATAGTTCCTTTAAAAGGTCATGCACTCCTGGATATGGTTTTGTTTCCCTGTTCCAGTTTTTTGCATACTCATCTTTCAATTCGAAAACAAGTTTTGTAATCTCTTTATCTGAACAAGTTTCCCCAACCGCACGCTGAATGAGCATTGCCATGCCATCGCCAATAAACTGTTTATATGCCTCTACCGGATGTGTACGATACCCATAGCGTAACAGGACATTATTAACACTGTATGCCAGATCAGCTATAGTATCCAGAAGTGTCCCATCCAGGTCAAATATGACTCCATCAATTCCCATGGTAATTATTTGCTCTCTGATGATGCAACCCACTTTTTAAATTTATACTGCTCAACTTTAGCATAGCACCACAGGGCAAATGGTAGAATTCTGTTTACAATCATCATGCCTCTAAATATTTTTGAAGGGAACACATATCGTTTATTTTTCAGTATCCCTTTAACAACTTCTTGAGCAACTTTTTGAGGTGTTTGCGTGGGGAAAGGAACCGGCGTTCCTTTGCCTGCTGTTTTAAAAAATTCAGTTTTCGTTGCTATGGGATAAACCACTACAAGGTGAAAGTTTCTATCCTTTTCAAAATTAAATGAATAAGCAAACCCATCTAGAGCAGCTTTGGTAGCTGAATATAATGCATATCCCGGCAACGGTAGTTTTGCCATTGCCGAGGCAGTAAATACCATACATGCTTCTTTACCTTTATTTATCTCCATCATCTTTTCAAGAAAATAAATTGGGGCAATATAATTTACTGAAACTATTTTATGGATATGATCGTAGTCAGCTTTTTGCAATTTTTCATAATAGGCAAAACCAGCATTCGCAATGCAGATATCTATTTCCCCCATAATGGAAAGTGCCTTCTTAAACAACATTTCAATATCTTTCTGCTTACTAACATCACAGCATACTGCTTTTATATTTTTATTGTGTGCAATAGCTTCAGGGTTTAGATCGCCAACCACAATTGTTGCATTGTATTGTGTTAATTCTTCCAGCAATGCTTTCCCTATCCCGGATGATGCACCTGTTAATAGTATGCATTTATTGTTTAGATCCATCCTGTACCTCTCTGCAAGATTTTTCAAATTTATCTTAAAATATAGTAGAACTCTAATATTGCAAGAATATTTCATTGCTACAGTAAACCCATTACAATTTTGCTACTTGACAATTTTCATACAGTCTTTACAATCTTTGAGGAATTTGTGGTAGTGTCATGATTAAGCCACTGAAAACTATTGAAAAACTTAAAAACGGCCAGGCTGTCACCATAGTTGCTTTAGGTGATTCATTAACCTATGGATGGATGGTTGATAAGGGATATATTGATTATTTCCATGATTTTTTACAATCACAGTATCCAAATGCTTCAATAAAAATAATCAATAAAGGTATACCAGGCGACACAGCTGACGGCGGGTTGCATCGTGTTTCGTATGATGTCATTTCGTACAATCCCGATTGTGTGCTTATACAGTTTGCATTGAATGATTACGCATGTGGGTATTCACCGCATGTTTTTGGTAACTACATACGGGCAATAATCAATGCTATTCAGGCCCGATTGCCATCTGATATAGTGCTGGTTACTTCTGTGTGGTTTGGGGATTTCCCTGAAGCAAAAAATGCATATAAATTATACGATACAATACTATCTATTGCTGATGACTATAAGCTGCCTGTATCAAAGACACATGAATACTGGAAAAACGCTGTTAACAAGGGCACACCATTACAGGAACTTGTACAGTTTGATGGTGTACACCCAACCGAAGAAGGCTACTATATCATGGCACGTGCATTACAGGATTTATTCAGCTAAACGGATATACTATTATACCATTGCAGATGGTATATTCAACCTGGCCAAAAAGCTCTCTTCCCATAAATGGCGTATTCTTACATCGCGAAATAATAAAATCGTCATTAACATTAATTTTTTTATCAGGATTGATAATCGTAATATCAGCAACTCCACCTTCTTTGATATACCCTCTGTCAATGCCAAGAATCTTACAGGGATTGACAGTAACTTTTTCAAATGCCTGTATAAAGTTAAACCCATTCCCCTTAATAAGGACAGTAATAATTAATGGCACTGCAGTTTCAAGACCTATAATTCCAAATGGTGCAAATGCTATTTCCTGCATCTTTTCATTGGGAAGATGAGGCGCATGGTCTGTGGCAATGACTTCTATTAAGCCATTGCGCAACGCTTCAATAATTGCCTTTCTATCTTCTTCCGTACGCAATGGAGGATTCATCTTGGCCATGGAAAGATGTTCCGCTATGGCATCATCCGTCAGAGAAAAATAATGCGGTGCTGTCTCACACGTCACCTGAATGTTGTTTCGTTTGGCCATGGTAATAATATCCAGTGAACCTTTAGATGAAACATGAGCTACATGCAACCTCCCTTTTGTGAGGCGTGTAAGCAATACATCGCGCGCAATCATAATTTCTTCAGCTTCACGGGGGATTCCTTTCAAACCCAAAAAGATTGAATTGTTTCCTTCGTTCATGATACCACCGCTTGACAATGTGATATCCTCTGCATGCGTTATAATAGGGACATTAAACATCCGCGAATACTCTAATGCACGTCGCATTGTAGTTGAGTTCATAACGGGTTTGCCATCATCGCTGAATGCTATTGCACCACCTTCAACCAGCTCACCCATCTCCGTTAATTCTTCACCCATTGAACCTTTTGTTATGGCTGCAACTGGAAATACATTAATTGGTCCAGATTCTGCCTGTTTTTTTATGTATCGCACCAGCGCCTGATTATCAATTACAGGATTTGTATTTGGCATGGTACATACACTGGTGTACCCTGATTTAGCTGCAACCCTGGAGCCACCTATAATAGTTTCAACATCCTCACGGCCGGGCTCTCTGAAATGTACATGCATATCCACCAGTCCAGGAACCACAATACAATCCTTTGCATTAATGAACTGTGCATCATCCTTTTTAATATTCTTATCTATTTTTACTATTTTGCCATCTGCAATAAAAATATCAAATTCTTCATCAGTGTTAGAAGCAGGGTCAATTAATCTTCCATATTTAATTAACAATTTCATTACTCAACCTCTTTCTCATCCAGGGGAGTTCCACCTGCAAGAAGATAAAAAATAGCCATCCTCACTGCTACCCCATTAGTGACCTGCTCATTTATTATTGAATGGGAACTATCGGCCACTTCATCGTCTATTTCAATACCGCGGTTAATTGGTCCAGGATGCATCACAATCACATCTTTCTTACATCGTTTAAGCCGTTCATTAGTTAACGCAAAGCGCTTATGGTATTCCCGTATTGAAGGGAAAAATGACCCCTGCTGGCGTTCACGTTGTATTCGTAACATGTTAATAACATCAAGTTCAGGAAGTATTTCATCAAACTCATAATAAATATCAACACCATACATCTTGAATTCATCAGGCACCAGCGTTGGGGGGCCAATCAGGCTAACCTTTGCTCCGAGCCGCTTAAAAATCTCAATATCAGAACGAGCAACACGTGAATGAAGAATATCACCCACTATACCTATGTGCAACCCTTTGATACTGCCCACTATTTCCATCAGTGAATACGCATCAAGAAGAGCCTGCGTTGGATGAGCATGGTTGCCATCTCCTGCATTAATAACCGATGATTTTATATTACGAGATAAAAAATGCGGCGCTAATGACGCCGCATGTCGCATAACAATAAAATCTGCTTTATACGCTTCCAGCGTATGCACAGTATCAATCAGGGATTCCCCTTTAACCACACTTGATGTTTGCACCGCAATATTGATTAAATCTGCTGACAGACGTTTTGCCGCCAGCTCAAAACTTATACGGGTGCGTGTTGAGGGCTCATAGAATAAAAGGCACACCGTCTTACCGCGTAAAACTGGCACTGTTTTAATTGACCGTGTAAAAAGGGCTTTGAAATATTTTGCAGAATTACAAATTAATAAAATTTCCTCGGTAGCTAATGATTGTATATCAAGTAAGTCTTTCCTTTGTAAACCACTCATATCCTGTATTACCTTTTCTTGTTATATATCATCCCAAATGGCATAAATAATTTCAATAATTTTTTTAAATATATTTTTGATTGAACTATTATATATGTACTGCACACTTGTAGCCTGTGTGTATATTGTAAAGAAGGAGGAATGATAAAAAAGTCAAAATAGTTGCGGTAAGACGAGGATCTGTTCAAGAAGTACCAATGAACAGGAAGGTTACCGTTCGTCATGTTATGTGGTCAAAAAGACCGGGAAGGAGAATGAGGAACTGTAACCGCAACATTCAGTGACCTGCGAGGTCGAATAGGAGAATGGCGCACTACCGAAAAGGCCCTGTTCAAATAAAATTTACCACAAAATAACGGGGGTAGACATGAGGTATATAGGCGTAGATTTACACAAGAACAGATTCACAGTTTATAATGCTACCACAGGACGATACCGCGACTATGGTACCAATAAGGTAGGGATAGCAAGTTTCATAGAGGAATGCAAGCGTACGGAGGGTACGGGAGCGATTGTTGTGGGAGTGGAATCGACGGGAAACACACGGTATTTTAAGAGGCAGCTGGAAGAAGAGGGGATACAGGTAAAAGTGATCAACACGATGAAGTTCAAGGTAATAACCGAATCGGTAAAGAAAACAGACAAGCATGATGCTCAAACGATAGCAGAATTTTTAGAAAAGGATATGCTTCCTGAGGCATGGATATGTTCAGACTATAGTGAAATGTTGCGGCGATTATTACATATACGGAGACAATTAGTCAAGGCGATAGTAACCACGAAGAATCAAGTTCATAGCATATTGACAGCGTATGGGTATGAGGATGCACGGGCAACATTACAAAGTAAACGAGGGCGCCAGGCAGTGCTGGACACCCTCGGATCAACAGAAATCGGACTCGTAGTCCACCTGTTGATAGAAATGATAGATTCATTAGATGAAAAAGTCAAGCAGATTGAGGGAAAAATTGAAGAATTGGTAAAGGGGGATAAGGCAATAGAACTGTTACAAACGATGCCGGGGTGTGGGCGCATTACAGCCTGGATGATACGAGCATATACAGATGATATCAGGCGGTTTAGGAGTGCAAAACACTATGCGGCTTTTGTAGGGGTGGTACCCTATGTGCATAATTCT
>ERZ795046.2140-NODE-2140-length-17934-cov-55.415012_pt1 | contig 17934 bp, 18 predicted proteins | sample MGYA00375130_ERZ795046 | MGnify/ENA primary metagenome ERZ795046 (study PRJEB30175, sample SAMN05720202) | activated sludge metagenome | isolation source: anaerobic digester from wastewater treatment plant | place: Japan | collected 2015-05-15 ...
GGAGGAGTTGTTCCAAAATCTTTTAATGGAACATTATAAATTTTTAATTCATCATATGTTCCAATTAGAGAATGAGGACCATAGGGAGAGTAATTACTGAATGGAATCTGACCAATGAAAAATAGTTCTTTATTGTTTAATGGAGCGTTATAGTTACCTGTTGCCTTTAACTCTCCATCAATATATATTTTTATCTTTCCTTCACTTTTACTCCATGTGAATGCAAAATCATAAAATTTATCACTTGATAGAACAAAGTCATTCTTTGTAGAGAAAGTTGCCTGGCTCCAATTTGATCCGCTCCATGTTTGAAAACCTAATGAAATATTTTTGTTACTTTTATCTCCTGAAAAATTGATATAAGAACCAAATGCACCTGAAAAAGCTCCAAGAAAACCAACTTCATCAAGAATTATACCTGAAAATGGTGGCTTATATGAACCAAAATCTTTCCACTCAGGCTGTCTTGTGTTATAAAAATCATATAAATTACTATCTGGTTTATAATAAAATCTTATTGTTCCCTCTTCTGGGTTTATATATTTAGAACTATAACCAATATAACTTGATAAAGAATCAAGATGAATTCCTAAACCAACCTTTCCATTTATAAAGGAGATTTTATTTGAAGATTTAATTGTCTCTTTATAATAAGAACTTGTAAGAGATGTTTCTGTGTTTATTTTATTTTCAAAACTATCAGTAAAAATAGGAGTTACATCAAGATTTTTTGATATAGAGTAAGGATTAAAAATTGGCGAGATAGAGGAGATTAATAAAAAAAATAATAAAATAATAATTTTTAATAAAGAATTTTTCATATTTTACCTCCAATTTTTTTATAATTTAAAGGAAAATAATTTTCGTATTGATTACAAAATATTGAAATTATTGAGCAAAAAATCTTTTTCTTCATATTTAACCTCCATAAAAATGTATTTTATCTATAATTTTGTAGTTTTCCCCCGAATTGAATAGCTACAAAAATTACAGTGATTCTTTTATATCAAAAATAAAAATTTTGTCAAGAGTGATGTTATTGCAAAGCGATATATTCATTATGAAATTAAAAAAATTATTAAATTCCATAATCTGAAGAAAAGCTATTAATTTTTTTAAAATATTTTTTATTCTATTAAAAAAATTAAAAAATGGTAAAATTAAAAATTGTGTTATATTCTATATAAAAGAGGAAGTAACAGATGAATAATTATAAAGATTTAGAAGTTGAAGTAAATATTTTAAAAGATTTTTTAAAACTTGACTATATTTTTGTTTCTTTTAAAGATAAAACACTTACAGTTGGAAATAAAGATGACAACTCGAATAATTTAAAATTGAACTTTAATGAAGATTCTCACATTGAAATATCAAAAAAAGAAAAAATAAATGAAGATGATATAAAAATATTAAAATTTTTTATATATAGGTTAGAAAAAGGCTACTTAGAAAATGGAAACTCTGATGCCTATTATTCATTTAATGGATTAAATGGAGTTAAAGATGAAAATTTTTTAACAAATAAAAAATTAAAAGATGAGATAGTTAAAATTCTTTTAAAAACAATAGAAACTAAAGATATAGAGACATATGAACATTCTAAGGGTGTAGCATATTATTCTAAAAAAATTGCTGAAAAATACAATTTGAATTCTGATCAGATTGAAGATATTGAATACGCATCTTTTCTACATGATATAGGTAAAATTTCTATTAAAGAGCATATTTTATATAAACCAACAAAACTTAGAGAAGATGAATTTGAATTAGTTAAAAAACATTCAGAAATAGGTTATAAGATTTTATCAATTTCTGAACCATTAAGAAATATTGCTAATTTTGTACTTCTTCATCACGAGTGGTATAATGGAATGGGTTATCCATATGGATTAAAAGGAGATAATATTCCGATAGAGACTCAGATAATTTCTATAGCAGATTTTATTGAAACTTTTTTACAGGGTAGAAATTATTTAGAAAGAAAAGAAACTGAAGATTTAATTAATGAATTGGAAAAAATGAGAAATGTTAAATTTAAAGGAGAGTTAGTTGATAGAGCCATTGAGGTATTGAAGGAAAAAGAAAAAAATGTTTAACATAATAAGAATAAAATCTAAAAAAAGAGTTGATGCTATTGAAATAACAGATTATGTAAGAAATATCATAAAGTCACTTGGTGTTAAAGATGGAGCTTGTATTTTATATACTCCTCACACAACCGCTGGGATAATTATAAATGAAAATGCTGATCCAAATGTTATTGAAGATATTCTTGATAGATTAAATGAACTTGTTCCAAAAAATTTAAACTATAAACATCTTGAGGGAAACGCAGATTCACATATAAAATCATCTATAACATCAAGTTCAGTTAATCTTATAATTGAGAATGGAGAACTTATGCTTGGTACATGGCAGGGAGTTTTCTTTCTTGAATTTGATGGACCAAGAGAAAGAAAAATTTACTGTAAAATATTAAAAGATGGATAACAATGAAACCTCTATATTATTGATTAGTGAAGGTGGAATTCCTAAAGACTTCCCAAAAAATGAGCTATCAAAATTTTTAAATTTAAAATCGAAAATAGAATCTAATTTAGAATTATCTTATGAAGAAAACATAATTTTTGAGAATTTAAACAATAAGATCAAAAAATGGAGAAGAAATTTTAGAAATGATGAATATTATCATTCTGTAATAGATTTAAAAAATTTAATTTATTTAAAATCAAAAATAACAACATATATTGCTTTTTTAGATTATTGTGAACCAGATATATATCAAGCAATTGAAAATTTAATTGATGAAGGATATAAAAAAATAATTCTTATAACTTCAGATTTAATTTTTTCAAAAGAAAAAGAAAGTAAGATAGATGATATTTTGAATTTCATAAATCTAAAATATAGAGATTTTAAGATAATTAATCTATGCAAAATAGATTACAATATTATAAGTGATTTTTTTGTAAATTTAATAAATGGAGTTATAGATGATAAATAAGATTATATCATTTCTTCTTCTTATACTTGTTGGTTATATCCTAAAATTAATAAAATTTTTAAAAGAAGAGGATGGAGAGGTAATAAAGAAAATAGTTTTTAATATATCTTTACCTGCTCTTATCCTTTACTCTCTTTTAACTACTAAATTTTCAGGAAATTACCTTATTCTTTTTGCCCTTGTTCCCGTTACAATGATTATCCAATTTTTTTTAATTTTTGCTTTTGGAAAACTATATATAAAAGATAAAAGGGAACTTTCAACTCTTATCCTATCTGGTGTTATGGGAAATACAGCATTTCTTGGTTATCCACTCGTGGAAATTTTTTTTGGAGCAAACAATCTACCTTATGGTATTCTTTTTGATCAAATTCATTTATATACATTCCTTATAATTATTTATCCATTAATTTCTATTTTATCAGGTAACAGTATAAAAAATATAAAATCCTCTTTTATTTCACCACCTATAATCGCTTTTTTAATTGGTCTTGTTTTAAGAAATTTTTATATGCCATCAATAATTATTGAATCATTAAATATTTTAAAATCAACAACAACACCTCTTGTTATGTTATATATTGGAATAAATCTTGATTTAAAATTCAGTAAAAAGGATTTAGTATATTTAATTCCTGTTTCAATTTTCAAATTAATAATTTTTCCCTTTTTATTTTATTTTGTATCTTCTTTCTTTACAATTGAAAAAAATATATTAAATGTTGCATTGTTACAAAGTATGATGCCTACAATGATGGCAACTATAATTTATGGCGCACAGATAGGTTTAAATAAAAAAACTCTTGCTAAAGCTGTCGGTTTAACAACGATAATTTCTCCTCTAACAATAATTCTATTATCTAAATTTTTAATCAAATAGTATAAAATATATTATATGAAAATTTTTTGGAGGTAATAAGTGGAAAGAGTAAGAGAAGAAATATTAATGATTTTGTCAAGAGAGGACACTGACTTTTTTGAAATAGTTTCAAAAAGTAATTATACTGCAAAAGAGGTCCTTGAAGAAATGAAAAAACTTTCAGATGAAAAAATTATAAAAGGAAAAGATGGTATCTTCTCTTTGGAAAATAAAATAGATAGAAAGATATCTTCGTCTTTTTTATGTGATAAATGTAATGGAAGAGGAGTTTATGATAATTTGAATCTATGGTCTACCTTAATTAAAGAATATGATGAAATAGCAAAAAATAGGCCAATGCCTACTAATGTTTACGATCAAGGAGTTATTGATAATGAATCAGCAATATCAAGATTTTTATATATGCTTTCAAGAGGGGATCTTTATAAAAAGAAAATTATAATTCTTGGCGATGATGATTTAATGGGTATTTTATTTTCCCTATCAGGCATAGTTAATGAAATAACTGTTCTTGAAATAGATGAAAGATTGGTAAACTATATAAATTTTGTTAAAAAAGAGAAAAATCTTAAGAACATTGAAGCTTATATTTATGATGCAAGAAACCCATTAGAAAATATTTTTAAAAATAAATTTGATACATTTTTTACAGATCCAGTTGAAACAGTTGAAGGATTACTAATTTTTGTCTCAAGAATGGTTGAGGCATTAAAAGGTGATAGATGCTCTGGATATTTTGGACTAAGTAGTATAGAATCGAATATCGATAAATGGTTTAGAATACAAAAATCTCTAAATGAGATGAATCTTGTCATAACTGATATTAGAAGAAACTTTTCATATTATAAATTAAGCGATAATATAATTGAAAGTGATCTTTTAATTGTGAAAGAAAATCCTTTTAACATAAAAAATCCTAATAAACTTTGGTATAACTCACATTTATATAGAGTTGAAGTTAACGGAGAGAAAAAACCAAAATATACAGGGAAGGTTGATTTAGGAAGAGATTTATATTTTGATGAGTTCACATATGTAGTAAAGCCATGAATGAAGATTTTGTTTTGTTAAGACCTGCTTGGGCTGAAATAGATCTTGATAATTTAAAAAAGAATTACGAAATTATTAGAAAAAGGGTGAAAGATAAAAAAATAATTTCAGTTGTCAAGGCAGACGCATATGGTCATGGTGCAGTTGAAATAGCAAAAGAACTCGAAACACTTGGGAGTGATTATTTAGCAGTTGCAACCTTAGAAGAGGGAATGGAATTAAGAATAAATGGTATATCTAAACCGATTTTAATATTCGGATATATATTTCCAAAACAGGTAAATTATATACTTGATTTTTCATTAATCCCAACTATCTACTCTTTAGATTTTGCAAGAGAACTCAACAATTTATGCGAGATTAGAAAAGAAAAGGTGAAAGTACATATAAAAATTGATACTGGTATGGGAAGGGTGGGAGTTTTATGGCAAGATTCAGTTGATTTTATTAAAAATGTGATGAAATTTAAGAATTTAATTATAGAGGGACTATATGCACATTTTTCTACAGCCGATGAAAAAGACAAAGCTTTCTCAAAAATTCAATTTGATAGATTTCAAAAAGTAGTAGATTCTCTTAAAAAAGAAGGCATTGAAATACCATTTAAACATCATGGAAACTCAGCAACTGTAATTGACTTACCACAATATATACTTGACGGAGTTAGGTGTGGAATTATGCTTTATGGATTAAAACCATCAAGAGAAATAAAAAATATTAATCTCCATCCAGTTATGTCAATTAAAGCAAAATTGATTTTTATAAAAAATGTGCCAGAAAATACACCAATTAGTTACGGAAGAAAATATTATACAAAAAAAGAGTCAACAATAGGAACTCTTCCTCTTGGCTATGCAGATGGATATCCAAGATTACTTTCTAACAAAGGGATTGTTATTTATAGAGGAAAAAGAGTTAAAGTTGTTGGAACTGTTACAATGGATCAAATTATGATTGATATCTCTAAGTTTGAAAATCCTCAAGTCGGAGAGGATGTTATAATATTAGGTAAAAATGGAAAAGAAGAGGTAAGTGCTGATGAAATAGCTAAAAAATGTAGAACCATTAATTATGAGATAGTAACGAGAATAGGAAAAAGAATGCCTAAAGTATATATAAAAAATGGTGAAGTTATTAAAATTAAATCATTACTTGATTGATAGGAGGTTTATATATGAACAAAGAAAAAAACGATAAGAAAAAAGGTAACAAAGGGAAAAACCTTTTGAAAACATATTTCATAATTATTGCAGTACTAATAATAATATTTTTGATTATTTTTTTAATTCCAACACTTTCATCAAGAGAAATGAGTTTAAATAAAGGATTAAAAACTATATTTGGAAGTGATTATCAAATATATGAAACAAAAGTTATAAATCTACCAGACAATCCAGATGTTACCGCTTCATTTGACACTATTTTAAATAAAAAGGGAACATTGCTTGGCAAATATACATTGATTAATTTTACAAACCTTGTATTAAAAAATAAAGATAATTCTGTAAAAATAATAATTGCTTTTGATTCTGATGGAAAGATTAAAAAAGTATTACCTTTGAGTAAAATCAAAACAGAAATAGAAACAAACTGGGAGGATTTTTTCAATAATTTTGTTGGAAAAGATTTTAAAGATCTTTTATCAAAACCAGTAGCTCTTCCTACTGAAAACAGTGAACTTTCTACAAGTTTAAGAGATAAGATAAAAGAGATTTCATCACTATCATATATAATGGATTACGGTGTCGAAGCTTTTAATACCCTAAATCCTGAACAAAAAGAGTATAAAAGACTTATAGTTGGTGATAAAATCCCAGATTTTGAAATTGTAGATATAGATGGAAATGTCATATCAAATGAAACAATTAAAGGTAAAAAGACAATAATTGTATCTACAAATGCTTCATGTGGCACTTGTATTGAGCATACCCATGAATTTGATGAACTTGTAAATAAAGTTAGAAAAGGTAAAAATTTTAACTATATCTTTATATCTGAAACAGCACAAGAGAAAACTACAAATGAATATTTAACAAAAACACAAAATAAAGATATTTTAAAAATAGCGATAGATCAAGGGCAGGATGTTCTCAAATTATTAACAATAGAATTTACGCCTGAAATATTGTTTGTTGATGTTGATGGAACAATCTTATTTCATGGTTCTCCAACAACTCAAAACATTGAAGAAAAATTAATCGAATTTTTAAAATAGAGTGAAAAAAATAATATTATTATTTTTATCTACTATTTTACTTTTCTCATTTATCCCTAAAATTACTCTTTCTTATTCAGGAGATATCTTAATATACTATTTTTATATTGAAGGTTGTCCTGAATGCGCAAGGGTTAAACCTTTTTTAGAATCACTCGAAGCTAAAGATAGTAGGTTAAAAATAACTAAACTGAATATTGCTCTTCCCGAAAATCAGGAATTGAGAGCAAAACTTGATGAATTTTATAATGTTCCTGAAGATAAAAGAGGAGTTGTTCCAGCAATATTTATTGGTAAAGATGTTTATATAAGAGAAAATGAAATTTTTAATAATATTAATAAAAAAATTGATAATTATAACTATGAAGATTCAGATTATGTATTAAAAGGTTTATCTTCAACAATTTCTGGTAAGGAAAAAATAAAAGAGTACTTTCAAAATTTTGGAATTTTGGTTATATTTACAGCGGGATTGATAGATGGTTTAAATCCTTGTGCTTTTGCTGTGTTGATATTTTTCATAACTTTTCTTTTATCTCAAAATAGAAAAAGAGAAGATATATTACTAACTGGAATTTCATTTACTCTGGGTGTTTTTATTGCTTACTTACTTTCAGGCATTGGTTTGTTTAGAATTATTCAAAGATATTCAGTAATTGGTTTATTCTCAAAAATCTTATATATAATTATGTCTATCCTTGTTCTTCTTTTTGCTTTTCTTTCATATCGTGATTATTTAAAAATAAAAAGAGGAGAAGGTGAGAATATTACTTTACAACTTCCTGGGGTATTTAAGAAAAGTGCAAAAAATATTATTAAAAAACAACCAAAATCTTCCTTGATTTTTCTAACTGCATTTTTAATTGCATTTCCTATAACAATAATTGAATTTCTATGTACCGGCCAGACATATCTACCAACAATTGTCTATATAATTGGTATACCAGAATTAACAAGTAAGGCAACTTTGTATTTAATTATTTATAATTTGATGTTTGTCTTACCTTTAATTGTTATTTTTTTAGGTGTCTATTTTGGCTTAACAAATAGAAATTTAGGTGAATTTATGAGAAAAAATGTGGGAAAAATTAAATTAGTAACCTCAATAATATTTCTTGTTCTTGGCCTTTTTCTTTTATATCTCTCACTTAGATCTTTTGGTCTATTCATATAAAGTTATATAATTAAATAGATGACAAGAAAAACAGTAAATAAAAAAGTTTATAAAGAAAGAAGAATTGCTTTTCTTATTCTTTTAATATTTTTGATAATTTTTTTGTTTTCACTAAGATTCTTTGATTTTAATATTTTTAATAGAGGAACTGATACCGCAAAAATCTATTTTTTTGATGAAAAGTCAAATGAATTGATCTTTGAGAAAAGAACTATTCCAAAATATTCTTCTACTCAAGAAAAAATAAAAAGAGTTCTTGATGAACTTATCTCTGGACCAAAATCAGAGAGTTTGAAAGAAGTTTTAGATCCAAAAACAAAGATTTTATCAGTTGATATTAATAAAGATGAAGCAATAGTTTCATTTTCAAAAGAGATAAAGAATAGAGTTCTTGAAGGTGTAACTGGAGAAGCCGCATCTTTATATTCTATTGTTAATACTATAATTGGGAATACATCTCTAAGAAATGTAACTATCCTTGTTGAAGGTAAAAAAAATGATTTATATTGGAGTTCAATGCCTATATCCTCATCGCTTACATTTTTCTCATCAAAATTACCATATGGAAAAAAAGTTAATCTTTACTTTTTTGATAAAAATAATGAACATCCAATTGTTATTGAAGAAGAGATATTAGAACCAAAAGATTCTGTTGAGTGGGCTAAACTTATATTCAGCAAATTAAAAGCTGGACCAAATTCATCATTAAGCAATAAAGTTTCTAAAACAATTCCAGATGAAGCAATTTTAAAAGATGTAAAAATTGAAGGTGATTTGATCTATTTAGATTTTACTTCTGATATTTTAAATTATAGAGGTTTTGGTTCGAGTTCTGAATATGCTTTTATGTATTCAACTATTCTCTCTATAACAGAAATACCTGGTATAGGAAGAGTGCTTTTTCTTATCGATGGAAAAAGTGTTGAAACTATAGGCGGAAATTTCGATACTTCAAAACCTTTAACAAGATGGTATTATGATTTAAATCCTCCCCCAGAAGGTATGTATGGATACCCAATTTATTATATTTATAAAGATGGTGATGATCTTTTCCTATCACCAGAAACTGTTTACAACAAGACAAAGGATGAAGCAAATGTTATATTTAATGATCTTTTAAATCCACCTTCTCCTTTAATAACATTAATCCCATCAACTTCAAAATTGTTATCCCATAAAATAAGTGACGAAACTATAAAAGTCGATCTTGATATTGATTTATCAGGAATTGATTCTATAACAAAAGAGAGGCTTTTCCTAAAACAAATTGTTTTCACATTTACAGATGCACTTAATTTGAAAGAAGTTGATTTGACAATAAAAGGTAAAAAAACAAAACTACCCTTTGGAACTTCCATCGATAAAGCACTATCGAGAGATTCTTTATGATATTTGAAGGAGTTGTTAAATCTGGTTGTAAAGAGGGAAGTAAATATATAAAAATTTATAAAGAAAAAATAAAAGAAATCATTAAAAATGATATTTATGAGGGAACTTTGAATGTTGAAATTAATGGTTTTATTAAGAAATTTAAATTCAAAAATTATTATGTTATAGATGAGTTTAATGGTTATGGAAAAGTTTTGATATCTCCATGTAAAATAAATAATTTAGATGCATTTATTGTTTTACCTGAAAAAACAAAACATAAAAATATTTTTGAAATTATTTCAACCTATTCATTAAGAGAAAAATTCAATCTAAAAGATGGTGATAAAGTTAAAATAGAAGTTGATATTGAAAATGATTTTTAGGCAATTTTTCTTACAACAATCTTGGAAATAAGTTTTAAGGACTCCATAACTCCTATACCTTGAATAGCAACAGCCTCGAGAAATGGAAAAGAGTTATAATTTAAGGAGTTATTTAAATCTTCAATAGAAACTATATCCTCAAGGTCTCTTTTATTATATTGCAAAATTATTGGAGTATTTTCTAAATTTAAACCATATTCTCTCATATTTTCAACCATATCTTTTAAACTTTCAATATTCTTTTCAAAAATTTGCTTTTGTGAATCAGCAACAAAAATTATACCATCTGTTGCTCTTAAAATTGTTTTTCTTGTCAAAGAATAAATAGCCTGTCCTGGAACCGTGTAAAGTGATAATTTTATTGTGAATCCTTTAATAGTTCCAAGATCAAGAGGCAAAAAATCAAAAAAAAGTGTCCTTTCATCCTGAGTTGCTATTGATGTGAATTTGCCTTTAAGTTCTTCAGGTAATCTATCATAAATAAATCTCAAATTTGTCGTTTTCCCACTCATGGCAGGACCATAATAAACTATTTTAAAAGTTATCTCTTTTGCTGAGTAATTAATTAGTGCCATTTTCTTTATCTATTTAGAAAAGATTGTCGAGTTTATTTTCTATCTCTTCTTCAAAACCCTCACTCTCTTCGATTTTTCTTTCTTTTACTGTTTGAACATTTTTCAAAAAAGGTGAAATTTCTGAATATATTTTTTTTGACCAGAATCTAATTGCTCCAATAGGCGCTCTATTATCAAATATTATAACAAGAAGAATTTGTGGTACAAGAAGCGAGATATGAATATTTGCTTCTTCCCCTTGATGGAATGTAACAGTAAACTCTTTTTCACCTAAAAGCTTTGCGAGTTCATTTGTTGCGGAAAATAAACCAGCTGAGAGTGCGCTTATATTTGATGCATCTCTTCTTGAAATTGATCCATGTTTAGTAATCAATTGCCCAGATCTATCTATTAATAAAATATTTTTGGCTTGTGAATCAGCCAAAGTTTGCGCAAGGTAATCATCTACTCTTTTTAAATCTTCATCAGATATAACTATTGAACTTAATCCTTCGGCCATTTTTTACTCCTTTCTTAAAAAAATTATACCCTTTTTATATAATTCTTCAATAATATTTAAAAATTTTACTTTTTCACTATCTATCTCATCCATTATATCACGACATCTCTTTTTGCCATCAATACTCATAATTATTCTCCATTCATCTTTATCAAGGAAGAAACTATCCAATTCAACTTCGTTTTTAATTTCTGGAATAAAATTAAGAGTCTCTTCTTTTAATTTAAATTCATCCTGTCCACTGATTGCATCAAGAATTGTTTTTGAAGTATCATCATCTATAGATGGTGGAGGAAGAATAACATTCTCAATAAATCTAAAACTACCTTCTTTCCAACTCATTATTTCAATTAAGGCTTCCTTGCCAATATTATCAATTGAATGTGCATGAATTAATTTCCCATTTTTAAAAAATAGCTCTCCTTTCCCCTTTTTAGTTATAATTATTTCAAGTTTCCCAGTTTTGCCCATTGAAGAAAGGGTTTGAATTACATCGTTTATTCCTAAAAAACCTAAATCTCCTTTAAACTCCATTTTTTATAATGTTACCTCTTTATTTACTTTTATGTTATTATACTATAAATATAAAATTTTTTGGAGGCCAAAAATGGGTGTTTCATTAGGACCAAAAATTAGAAAAGTTGAAGTTACTATCTTAACCAGCAGTAATTTTATTATCAATGGTAAAATATCTGTTCCAGAAGAAATGAGATTTTCAGATGCTCTAAATAAATTTTTAAAAGATACTAAATTCTTACCAGTTGTTGAAATTGAAATTAAAAATCTAAATAACGAAAAAATTGGAGAATCAGATTTTTCCTTGATAAATAAAGACTTAATTATTGCTATATATCCTGTCGAAAAAGGATTATAAAAATATTTAAATAATTTTAATTAGGTATTAAATCATTTCTATAATTGAGTGTTATAATTAATTTGAGAACTGGAGGTGATCAATATGGAATTTTGGGATTATCTAACAGATAATTCAAGACAGGTTTTCTATCTTGCTCAAGAAGAAGCGCAAAGATTAAACAATAATTATATAGGAACAGAACATCTTCTTCTTGGATTGAGTAGACTTGAAAATGGTATGGCTGCAAAAGCACTTTCAAATTTCAATCTTGAATATGGAATAATAGCGGCAAAAGTAAGAGAAATGGTAAATGGTTTAAGCAGTGAAGAAGATTTCTATTCCTCAAAAAGAATCATTTTAACTCCAAGAGTAAAGAGAATACTTGAACTTGCAAAGATGATAGCTCAAGAAATAGGAGAATATTATGTTGACACTGAGCATATACTTCTTGGAATTCTTGAAGAAGGAGAAGGTATGGCAATAAAAGTTCTAAATGATCTTGGAGTTGAATCAGAAAGATTAAGGGAAGAAATTTATCAAATGATCGAAGATAAAAAATATGGTAGAAAAACAGAAGATAGGAGAGAAAAAGTTGAAAAAAGAAATAAAACTCCAACTCTTGATCAATTTTCAAGGGATCTTACACTTCTTGCTCAGCAAAATAAACTTGATCCTGTAATAGGAAGAGAAAGAGAAATTAGCAGAGTCATTGAAATTCTTTCAAGAAGGACAAAAAACAATCCTGTATTAATTGGAGATCCTGGCGTCGGAAAAACAGCAATCGTTGAAGGTCTTGCACAGAAGATTATTAAATATGAGGTTCCCGAGCCTTTAAAAAATAAAAGAGTAATAGCATTAGACCTTCCTTCACTTGTTGCTGGTACAAAATATAGAGGTGAGTTTGAAGAAAGAATGAAAAGAGTACTTCAAGAAATAAAAAGAAGTCAAGGAGAGGTTATATTATTTATCGATGAGATACATACATTAGTTGGAGCAGGCAGTGCCGAAGGGGCAATTGATGCTTCTAATATTTTAAAACCTGAACTTTCCCGTGGAGAGATTCAATGTATTGGAGCAACAACTCTTAAAGATTATAGAAAATATATAGAAAAAGATTCTGCACTTGAAAGAAGATTTCAACCTATTATGATTGAAGAACCATCTTTTGATGACACAGTCTCCATTTTAAAGGGATTAAGAAGTAGATATGAAGAACATCATAAAGTTAAAATTACCGATAAAACAATTTTAGAAGCAGTCAAGCTATCGACAAGATATATAACATCGAGGTTTTTACCAGATAAGGCAATTGATATCATTGATGAATCATCTGCAAAAGTAAGGTTAAGATTAACACTCAAACCTCAAGAAATTGTTGAACTTGAAGATAAAATAAAAGAGGTAAAAGAAAAGAAAGATAAAGTAATAAATGAGCAAAATTATGAACTCGCAGCAAAATTTAGAGACGAAGAGGCAAAACTTAAAAAAGATCTCGAAGAGAGTAAGTTAAAATGGAAAAAAATAAGAGAAACTGAAAGGCCAGAGGTAACTCCAGAAGATATAGCAGAAGTTGTTTCAATGTGGACAGGTATTCCAGTTAAAAGGTTATTAGTTGAAGAAAAAGAGAAGTTATTAAAACTTGAAGATGAATTACATAAAAGAATAATAGATCAAAATGAAGCTGTAGAGGTTATATCAAAAGCAATTAGAAGAGCAAAAGCAGGACTTAAAGACCCTACCAAACCTATAGGTTCATTTCTATTTTTAGGTCCAACTGGAGTAGGAAAAACAGAACTTTCAAAAGCACTTGCTGAAATTCTTTTCGATAGTGAAGATGCCTTGATAAGACTCGATATGTCAGAGTATATGGAAAAATTTAATGTTTCAAGATTGATTGGCTCCCCTCCGGGATATGTTGGATATGAAGAGGGGGGTCAATTAACTGAAGCAATAAGAAGAAGACCATATTCTATAATTCTTTTTGACGAAATTGAAAAAGCACACCCAGATATTTTTAATATATTATTACAGATACTTGATTCAGGAAAATTAACTGATAGTCAAGGACATATCGTTGATTTTAGAAATACAATAATAATTTTAACATCGAATCTCGGTACAACCTTTGATTCAATGAAAAAATTTGGATTTGTTAAAGGAGAAGAGGTAGATTATAAAGAGATGAAAAATAGAGTGACTTTTGAACTTAAAAACACTTTCAGGCCAGAATTTTTAAATAGAATAGATGAAATTGTTGTATTTAATTTTCTTACCAAAGAAGATGTTAGGAAGATTCTCGATATTATGCTTAAAAGAATAAAGGAAGAGCTGAAAGAAAGAAATATTATAATTCAATTAACTGAGGAAGCTAAGGATTTTATAATAGATAAAGGTTTTGATAGAAATTTTGGAGCAAGAAATTTATGGAGAACAATATTGAAGGAACTCGAAAATCCTCTGTCAGAAAAACTATTAAGGGGAGAATTTGAAAACGGAGATTCAATTCTTGTAGATAAAGAAACCGATTCTCTCATCTTTAAAAAAATTGAAGAAAAAGAAAGTATCTCAAAAGGTTAATTATATATCAACAATTGATGAGATAAATAAAGGAAATCTGAAACCTTATTATATTCTTATTGGAGATACTAATTATTTAAAAAATCAAATTATAGAAAAAATAAAATTAAACCTTAAAATTTCGAATATTTTTATATTAGAGGGTGAGTCTAATTTAAGAAATTTAATAGATTCTATAGATTCACCCTCTTTTTTTTCTTCATCGAAGGTTATATTCATCAAAAATGCACAAAAAATTGAAAATTTTAAATGGGACTATTTTAAAAATATTAAAAATAGAGTCATAATATTTGATGATAGAGATGGAAAAATTCCTCTCCCTCAAGAAGAAATTGAAGATAAAGTTAAAATTGTAAATGACAAAAATATGAATTTAGAAATTTTAAAAAAATGGGTTGAAAAAAAATTTAAAGAAAAAAATAAAAGTATCAGTCAAAGTGCCTTATATAAATTAATATTTAGTTGTGAAAATGACCTTGATCTTTTAATTGGTGAAATTGAAAAATTGTCTTTAATAGATAAAGATATAATAGATGAAGAAGATATTGAAAAATATGTTTATCAAGTTGATATACCAAATATCTTTGATTTAATAAACTATTTTATTAAAAATAAAAAAAGAAAATTTCTTGAAAACTTTAGTAAAATTATTGAGAGGGGAGAAAATTTTGAGAAATTATTTTATACTATATTGAATCATATAACATCGCTTATCGATGTTAAAATCTCTATTTTAGAGGGAGTTAAAGATAAGGATATAATTGATGCTTTAAAAATTAATCCTTATAGGTATTCTCTTCTTAAAGATGAAGCAAGTGAATTCAACCTCAATGAACTTAAAACAATTTTAAAAAGTTTTGAGGAAATAGAAAAAAGTATAAAATTAAGTAAAGGTTTTCAAAAAGAGAGAATGGAATTAACTATTTTAAAATCTTGATATTTCTTTCATTAAATTACTTTTTTTTCTTGCAGCTGTATTTTTATGAATTACTCCTTTAGATACAGCATGATCAATAAATGAAATTGCCTTTTTTGCTTTCTCAAGAAAATCTTCTTTATTTTGAGCATCAGTTGCTTCTTTTATAAGATTTTTAATTCTTGTTTTATAATATCTATTCTGTTCTTTTCTTTTTATATTCTGTTTAGCGTCTTTTATTCCTGCTTTAATTCTTTTTGCCATATTCTAAAAATCCTCCTTATTATCAAAGTTAATTTTTAAATTTTATCATATTCTTTAACTTTTTCAATTGATTATAGTAAATGAGCCAAGAAGCCTTTAAAAATTATAAGAAAAAGATTATCCCTCCTTTTTTCCTTTTTTATTTTAATAAATAGAATTTAAATTTTAAAAGTATTTTATGGGAATAATAGTTTATAACTCATAATTATATAATAATCTTTAGTTAAAAAAGTACCATATATTTTATTATCAAAAAATTCTATTGGACTTAAATCAATTGGTAAGTAAAAAGAGTAGAGTTTATTTTTATCAAATATCATATACTTTAAAACATCTTTTTTACATTCTTCATCAGTTCTTCCTCGATCAATAAAAAATGCGCCATTTTCATTGATATCACTAACACATATATAATCTCCTTCTACAACATCAAAACCTAAATCAGATTTTACCCATTTTCCACTTACTATATTAATTGAATCTAAATATTTATACTCAAAATTATTGATTAAGAATCTTTCTATTTGATTAATAACTCTATCACCCTTTATACTTTGTGATTTTTCTTTAGGGACCTGTTTAGTTACATAATAATAACCATTTTTATCAATTAAATTATTAATTGGAGTTTCAAAATATCCACTAAATTCCTCGATTAAATTTCCATTTGGATCAAAGAGGAGATTAACTTTAAATTGATTATAGACCTGCCATTTAGATATAGTTTTTGAAGGATCCTGTGGATTTGGTTCTTTAATTTCCATTTTCTCTGCTACTTCAATAGTTGTATAAAAATTTCCATTTGGTAATACAGTAAAATTATATGCATTTATATCTATTGGTTCTCTTAGTTGATATTTTTCAATAATATCTTTTATTGGATCAAATGAAAATAACACTTCACCATCTTTTGATACCTTTACAAAACCTCTCTCCCCATTTTTTGAAAGATAGAAATTCCCAAAACTATCTAATCCTTCAAGTGAGTAAAATCCATCTAAATTTAAAACTTTCTTTAATCCATCTTTTGTAAATATTTTGATTCTTCCTCTATCTTCCAATATCACTTCCTCATCTTTAGTAATGAATAATATTCTTGGTGGTTCAGCACCATCCCACATACCAGGTCCATGAGATCCAAGATACTCACTCTTTCCACCAATTTCATTTTCTTTATTACCCCATTTTATTTTTAAAACCTCTTCACCTTCTACATTAATATTTATTACTTCAACTTCAATTATTTTCTTTACATCTTTTAAACTCTCCTCATCAATTTCTCTTCCCCAAGGTCTAATTGGTTTCTCTTGTGACAATATAGGTTTTTCTTTCTCTTTATTATATATTTTATAAAAGGTGAAAAGAGAAAGAGAAACCCCGACAATAATTAAAGTTATTAAAAAAGTTTTTCTTTTCATTTTGCCTCCTTATGGTGCAAAATAGATTGGAGGTTTTACTTCGGGTGGCAAAACTATTGGATTTGAACCATCAAGATTTATTATTACAAGCCTTCCATCTCTATTTTCATAAATAATTCTTCCATCTAGTGTGAATCTTGCATAAAAACCATCTGTCAAATTCTCAACAAGAGTTTTTGGCTCATCCCATTCTTTTATGTTACTATATATAACTATCTGTAAATTCTGCCAACTTATTTCAAAATCTGGATCAAGTGGATTATTACTTTTACGCTTTTGATCAGGTATAAGTACATATACTATCTTATTTTTTATCAAGATATCATGAATTGATCCAGAATAACCTGGGCCAAAAAAATCAAGATTCCCTTCAATATTTAATAGATAAAATCCTGTTCCCTCACTTCTTAATACCTCACCCTTTTCTGGATCATATATGAATGGTTGAGCAATCTTAACAAGTATATTTTCATTGTCATACCATCCCCATACATTAAAAACATTGTAAATATCTTCACCTAATATTTTAAATTCATTCTCTTCTAAAAGATATAATCCAACACCCTGAGTCTCCCACATATCTCCTCCTTTATAGTCTTTTGGAAAAGTTGAAAAGGAAATCTTCTTTCCATCAGAAGACCAGAAGATAAATGGTTCACCAGTTCTTTTCATCCATAAGATATTTCCCGCAATTACATTATTATCTGGTACAACCTGTCTCTTATTCTCTCCATCAAGATTAACTAACCATA
>ERZ795046.2143-NODE-2143-length-17921-cov-4.908765_pt1 | contig 17921 bp, 17 predicted proteins | sample MGYA00375130_ERZ795046 | MGnify/ENA primary metagenome ERZ795046 (study PRJEB30175, sample SAMN05720202) | activated sludge metagenome | isolation source: anaerobic digester from wastewater treatment plant | place: Japan | collected 2015-05-15 ...
CTCTACCACCTTTTTTCTGCACTCAAATCTATCAATTTTATTAAATTTTCCCGCATTTTCATTCATAATTCCTTCTTCATTCATTATTAAAATAAAGTCAAGATTATGTCTTTGAGCAATTTCAAAATCGTTGGGGTCATGAGCAGGAGTTACTTTTACTGCTCCTGTGCCAAATTCAATTTCTACTTTATCATCTGCAATTATAGGTATAATTCTCTCCACAAAAGGTAATTTTACCTTTTCTCCTATAAGATTTTTATAACGTTCATCCTCTGGATTTACGGCAACAGCAGTATCTCCAAGCATTGTCTCAGGTCTTGTAGTTGCAACTTCAATAAATCCACCTCGTAAAAGAGGATATTTTATGAAATATAAATTACTTTTTTCATCTTTATATTCAACTTCTTCATCAGATAAAGCAGTTTCACATCTTGGACACCAGTTTATTATTTTTTTCCCTTTATAAATTAAACCCTTTTTATATAATCTTACAAACGCTTCTTTGACAGCATTTGATAAAGTTTCATCCATTGTAAATTTTGTTCTTGTCCAGTCACATGAAGCACCAAGTTTTTTTAATTGAAAAATAATTCTTGAACCATATTTTTCCTTCCACTTCCAAACTTCTTCTATAAATTTTTCTCTTCCAAGTTGTTTCCTTGTCAGACCTTTTTTAGCCAGTTCTTTTTCCACAACATTCTGTGTTGCTATTCCTGCATGGTCTGTGCCAGGAACCCAGAGAGAATTATATCCTTCCATTCTTTTCCATCTTATTAAGATATCCTGAATGGTATTATTGAGAGCATGACCCATATGTAAAAATCCGGTAATATTTGGAGGAGGAATAACTATAACATATTTTTCTTTTTTATTGTCAGTTTTAACATAAAAATAAGAATTTTCCTCCCACATTTTATATATTTTTTCTTCTATCTCAAGGGGATTATACTTACTTTCCATTTTACTTTTCTCCTAAATAAATAATTTCACTTAATTCATTTATTACCATAATATCTGAGTTGTCAAAAATCATATTTTTTATTTTTTCGCATATATTTTCAATTTCTTTTTTCTCACTATTTACAAAACACAAACCAATTACAGTTCTTTGCCATTTATCTTGATGTTCAAGTTCTGCAATAGATACATTAAATTTTGATTTTATCTTATTTTGGAGTGATTGAATCACCCTTCTCTTATCTTTTAAACTGGAACTTCCCGGTATAATAATTTCAAATTTTAAAGTTCCTATAAACATTGAAAAAATAATTTTAACATTATTTTAAATTATTTTCCAGATTTTTGTAGACCTTTTGGTATACTGTTTTAAGAGGAATTTGTTTTTCTTCAGCAATTTTTTTACAATCCTCATACTCCGGAGATATATTTACAATCCGGTTATCCATATATGAAATTTTTACCTTTATTTTTCCAAATTCAGTATCAATTTCTTTTATTTCCCTTTCTAAAATAACTCTGTTTTCTTTTCTACATCTTATACCAATGGTAGTAGTTTCTTCAAATAAGATATTAATTACCTCATTAAATTTTTCTTCAGGAAGTATAATTTCTATTTTAAAAACAGGTCTGTTTTTCTTACCTATGCCAGAAAATATAGATACATCAAAAACTCCCTTTCTATAAAGTTTTTCAAATAAATTTCCTATTAAAACTGGATTCATATCATCAATATTTGTTTCTATGATCATAACACTTTCATTTTCCTGTTTTATTTCTCCCATTAAGAATTTCAGCATATTTGGTAATGGTTCTTCTCTTGTTCCTGCACCATATCCAACTTTACTGATATAAAAATCTGAAACAATAGGAGTAAAACTGGAAATCCCTTTGATAATTGCAGCACCTGTTGGAGTTGTAATTTCCTGTGGAACATTTTTGAGCACTGTTGGTATTCCTTTTAAAATTTCTATTGTTGCAGGAGCTATATTTGAAACACCTACTGCACTTGAAAAAACTTTTTCTATTTCAAGTAATTTAATCCCAAGTACGACACTTGTTATTTCAATAATTGCATCAATTTGACCTACCTGATGGAAATGGAGTTTTTCTTTTTCTTCTTTATGAACAATACTTTCTCCTTCAGCAAGAATATCAAAAATCTTCATTATTTTTTCTTTTATAATTATAGAAAATGAACTTTTTTCAATAATTTTAAGAATATCTTTATATGAAGTTTCTTCTTCCCATTTTTCAACTGGAATAACTAAAAATTGTGTTCCTTCTATAGCATGTCCAAATTTTGTCTTTCTTTTTACTTTTTTCGTTTCTATTCTGTAATTTTTAAGAGGGATTTTGGTAAGTTCTTTTTTTAAAATTTCAATATCAAGACCTGCATCTATTAAACTTCCAGCAAGCATATCTCCTGCACATCCATCAAAAACTTCAAAATATCCAATTTTTTTCATTCTTTTTTTCTTGGCATTACCTGTGAAATCGCATTTTTAACAACATCAATTTTTGTCTCTTCTTTAAATCTTAAAGTTACAATATCTTCTTTAATCTTTTCTACCTCACCAATAAGTCCTCCAACAGTAATAACTTTGTCTCCTTCTTTCAATTCATCAAGCATTTTTTTATGAAGTTTTGCTTTCTTTTGTTGGGGTAAAATAAGTAGAAAATAAAAAATGAAAAAAATTAAAATTAAAGGTAATAATGCTCCTAAAGGTGATGCTTGAGGTGGAGTTGCTTGTGCCATTGTTAAATTCATTTTGCCTCCTTTTAATTATTTTTGCTTTTACTTTCTTTTTTTCCTATAGATTTTAAATATTTCTCTGTATACTTTTTTATGTTTTTTGAAACAAGGTAATTGATTGTTCCTTCAGGATATGTTCCATCTTTTCTTTTTTCACCTGCAGGAATACCTGTTAAAATTTCTATTCCTTCATCAATGGTTTTTACTGCCCATATATGAAATAAACCTTTCTCAACCGCCTCTATTACTTCATCATTTAAAATAAGATTTTTTAAATTTCTTTCCGGTATAATTACACCCTGTTTTCCCGTTAATCCTTTTGATTTACAGGTGTAATAAAATCCTTCTATTTTTTCATTTATACCTCCAACCGGTTGAATTTCTCCTTTTTGATTTACAGAGCCAGTAACAGCAATTCCCTGTTTTATAGGAATATTTGCAAGAGCGGAAAGTAACACATATATTTCTGTTGATGATGCACTATCCCCTTCAATTTCTTCATATAGTTGTTCAAAACATATACTTGCTGAGAAAGAAATAACTTCTTCCTGTCCATATTTTTCGTTAATATATGTATTTAATATTAAAAATCCTTTATTATGAATTTTTCCTGCAAGTTTAACCTCTCTATCAATATTAATTACTCCTCCTTTTCCTGTAAATACATTACAGGTTATTTTTGATGGTTTTCCAAAACTATAATCACCAAGAGAAATAACAGATAACCCATTTATTTGTCCCACCTTCTCACCATCTGTTTCAACCATTATTGTTCCTTCTTTTATTAATTCTTCAATCCTTTTTTCTATTAAATTTGACCTGTAAATTTTTTCTTCAAGTGCCTTTTTTACATGTTTTTCTCTTACAATTGGAGAGTTATCCATCTCCGCCCAGAAATTTGCTTCTCTAATAATATCGGCAATTTCTATAAATCTTGTAGTTAATTTGTTTCTATCTTCTACTATTCTTGAACCATATTCCATTATTTTACCGACTGCAAACTTATCAAGATGTTTCAAATTTTCTTCTTTACATATTTTACTTATAAAAGAAGCATAATTTTTATAACCTTCTTCATTTTTTTCCATGATTGTACTGAAATCAGCCCTTACTTTAAATAATTTCCTGAAATCTTCTTCATATGTGTAAAGGAGATAATAAAAAACTGGATGTCCAATTAATATAACCTTTATATCTAAAGGTATAGGATTGGGTCTTAAAGTTGGAGTATTAATCAATCTGAACTGTTCATTTAAATCTTCTATAATTATTTCATTATTTTTTAATGCTCTTTTCAATGTTTCCCATGAATAATAATTTTTGAAAACATCAAGGATATGTAAAATTAAATAACCACCATTTGCTTTATGTAAAGAACCTGGTTTTATCATTGTAAAATCTGTTACCATTGCTCCAAAATGTGGTCGGTATTCTATCCTTCCGCAAAGATTATAAGCGGTTGGATTAGTTTCTTTAACTACAGGAGCTCCTTTTGTCTGTGAATTATCAATTAACACATTAACAGTATATCTGTAAAGAGATGATTCTCTATCAGGAATTTTAAGTCCAGGAAGTAACTCAATTTCTTTTTTTTCTTTAAAATCATCTATATTCTCTATCATATCCTTTTCAACTTCTTCAAGGTATTTACAGACATCACTGAATTTTTTATATTTTTCTTTAAGTTCCTGAATTCTCGGCGATATTGTAAATTTTGCTGTTTCCTTCTCAAGTTGATTTAACTTTTCCTTTGCTTCTTTTTCAAAATCCCTTATTTTTCTCAATGCATCATTTAATTCTTCATATAACATTTCCTGCTTTTTTCTTATTTCAGTTTTTGCTTCTTCTGTTAATTTCTCCATTTCTTCTTCTTTTATTGGCTGTCCTTCAATTAATGGTATAAAAACTATTCCTGAAGGTGTCTGTTTTATCTGAAATCCAGAAGTTTTTGCAGTTTTTTCTATTTGATCAAGAAGTTGGTTCCTTTTGTTCTGGAATTCTTTTATAATCTGGTTTCTATGTTCTTCATATATTTCACTCTCAAATGTTTTTGGGAGTTCTACTTTTAATTCATTTACAAGGATTTCCATATCCTTTTTAAATTCATTTGCTTTCCCAGGAGGAAACCTTAAAACATTTGGATTATCAGGATTTGTAAAATTATAAACATAACACCAATCATCAGGGGTTTTCCCTTTTTCTGCTATTTTTTTTACTGCCTGTTCAACAGATGTAGTTCTTCCACTTCCTGTTATACCAGTAACAAAAATATTATATCCTTTACTTTTTATTTTTAATCCAAATTCAAGTGCTTTTTTTGCTCTTTCCTGTCCAATAATTCCTTCAAGAGGCGGAATTTCTTCAGTAGTTTCAAAATTTAAAAATTTAAGGTCATATTTTTCTTTTAAATATTTAACATCCACTATGTATTTTTCCATTTTTAAGTTCCTTTTTAGTTAAATAATCTTACAATTTCACACTTATAAAGTCAAATTTTGGTGATTTATTAGAGGAAATAATTGAAAGCATCAAGGTTTATTTTAAGAATTTTTTCAGGAAGAGTGATTTTTATCGCTTCTACAAAACTCTGTTTTTTTAAAGGTATAAATTTTGATGCAAATCCAAGCATTAGCGTATTAATTACTTTTGGTGAACCAATATTTTCTGCTATTTTTGTAAAATTTTCAATGTAAATATTTTTTGTTTTTGATTTTAAGAACTCAATAATTTTTTCATATTCATATTCTTTACCCGGAATTGGGATTGGAAAATTATTTACAATCATTATCCCATCTTTTTTTAAATAAAAAGAACTTCTGCATGCTTCCATTGTTTCAAATCCGATTATTAAATCAGCATATCCAACAGGTATTTTAGGTCCGAAATTACAGTTTAATCTAACATATGCCTCTACCGACCCTCCTCTTTGTGCCATACCATGAATTTCAGACCCTTTAACACTGATTCCTTCAATAACTGCAGCATTTCCAATAAGATTTGAACAGAGAATAATGCCCTGACCACCAACACCACAAATCAGAATATCAAATTTATCTCTCATTTTTCTTTTTTATAGCACCAAATGGACATATTTGTTCACAAATACCGCAACCATTACAGAGATTCCCTATTTCTATATTATCTTTTACCAAAATAATTCCTGAACATCCAAATTCAAGACATAATTTACATTTTTTACAGATATTTTTATCAATATAAAATTCAGTTTTTTTAATTTTTGAAATATGGATGCATTCTCTTTTAAATATTATAACTTTTACTCCTTCTTTTTCTTTTATTTGTTTTATCTTTTCAACAGAATCTTTAATTAAATAAGGGTCAACCTCTACAAGATTTTTAACTCCACATCCTTCAATAAGTTTTTTTAAATCAATTTCAACTGTTTTATCTCCTTTAGCATTAATTCCTGTTCCAGGATGTGGTTGATATCCTGTCATTGCCGTGGTTCTATTATCAAGTATTGCTATAACCTGATTTGAATGATTGTAAACAGCATTTATTAATCCAGGAATTCCAGCATGAAAGAAAGTTGAATCTCCTATAATTGAGATAATATATTTTTTCTCAAATCTTGAAATTCCTGTTCCGATAGATATTCCACTTCCCATACATAGACATGTATCAATTGTACCAAATCTTATTCCGAGAGTATAACAACCTATATCTCCCGGAAAAATAGATTCTTTTCCAAAAACTTTTTTTAGAATGTAAAAAGAACCTATATGGGGACATCCCGGACATAAAGTAGGAGTTCTTTCTGGTAAGTTAATATTTACATATACATTTTTTCTTTTTCCTGAAAAAGAATATTCAATATCTTCAACAGAGAGTTCTCCTTCTTTTTTTACATCACCACTCATTTTTCCTTTTATTTTTATTTCAGGATTATATTTTTTTGAACATAGATATACAAATTCTTCAACTACAGGGTCACCTTCTTCAAAAACAAAAACATTTTTTAATCCTTTCAAAAATTTTCCTAATTTTTTTTCAGGAATAGGATAAGAGCCAATTTTCAGAACTGGAATAGATTTTTTTTTGAGGTTTAAAAATTCTTTTACATAAATATATGATAAACCAGAAGCAATAATTCCAGTGGAACCTTCACCATTGTCAATTTTGTTTATTTTTAACTTTTCTATGTCTTTTTTTATAACTTCCTGTTTTTTATTTAAATTTATTATTACCTTTCTAACATTGGAAGGTACCATTACAAATTGAGAAGGATTTTTTATAAAAGTTGATGTTGAGTTTTTTTCTTCTCTTTTACCTATTAATACATCCGCTTTCCCATGAGATAATCTTGTAACACTTCTTATTAAAACAGGGAGTCCGTATTTTTCAGAAAAATCAAAAGAAAAAATTACTGTATCTTTTGCTTCCTGAATTGATGATGGTTCAAAACAAACTAATTTTGCAAACTGTGCATATCTTCTGGAGTCCTGTTCATTTTGAGATGAATGAGCAAAAGGGTCATCTGCAACAATTATTAAAAATCCACCAACAATTCCTGTATATGCAGATGTAAGTAATGAGTCAGAAGCAACATTTAATCCAACATGTTTCATAATGGCACTGCTTCTTCTCCCTGTTAAACTTACACCATAAGCATTCTCAAAAGCAACTTTTTCATTTACACTCCATTCTATATATACATCATTTTTTGAAATTTTAAGAAGTGCCTCAGTAATTTCAGAAGAAGGAGTTCCAGGATAAGCAAAAGATGCATTTACTCCACCTTCATATAATCCATAAGCAATTGCTTCATTTCCAAGTAAATATTTTTTTTCCATAGTTAAAAATTATAACATTTTTGCGGACAATTATTAAATAAATAACTCATCAGAAAATTTTTGGCTGGAAAATGTAAACCTCAACTAAATAATAATACTCTTTTACACCTTTTAATCTGCTTAAAAGTTTTTCATTATAAATATATTTTTTTTCATACAATTTTTCATACTTATTTTCAAAAAATTCTCTTATTTCTTTTGAAATTTCAGGATTATTTATGAAATCAAGAATAAGAAAAAATCTTGATTTCTTTTTTTCTCTGTTAAAAATTTTAATTACTTCATCAATATCATTTTTATCATTAATCCTAAATACTTTATTTTTTCCACTATAATACCACATCAGAGGGGTTAATATTTCTCTGTCATACTTTTCTGTTGTAAGGATAATATCTCCATCTTTCTCTATTTTCTGAATTTCCTTGAATATTTCTCTGAAAAGAATTAACTTGCTTGTGTCATGATATTGCGAGATGTTGTCTGTATAATAGAAAATTAAAGATGGAAGAAGAAATAAAAAGTTCAAATAAATAAGTAAGTTTTTATAATTAAAATTATGCATTCCTATGGAAAAGAGTAAATACCAGAAGAAGGAAATAAAAATTAAGTTTTGGGGAACAGTTGAAGGAAAAAAAACGAAAAAAAGCGGGAAAATAAGTGATATACTCAACAGGACTTTAATTTCTTTTTGAAGTTTTAAAAGATTTTTCACACCAATTGTAAAAATGATTGAATAAGTGATGAAAGCAGGAATTAAAATTTTGAAGTTAAAAGGACTTAAAGTTTCTCCAAAGAAAAAATAAAAAAGAGTGTAAGGCAATTTTAGTAATGCTGGAAATGGTCTTCTCACACCGAGAGTAAAATTCATCTGATAGGGGATTTTCAGAAGCCATGGAATATAAATTAGAAAAATTAAAAAAAATAAAAGAAAGGATTTTCTATTTAACTTTTTTAAAATCAAAAGAGTTAGTATTTGAATTAGTATAACAATAAAACCAAAGTTATGTGTGTAGAGAATTAAAATATTAGAGAGACAAAAAATAGGTAGAAATTTCTTATTTTCTGAATTCAAAATTTCAATAAAAAAGATAAAAGACAGAATTGTCAAAAAAGTGAGAAGTGAATATGATTTAATTAGTTGAGACCATAAAATAAAAGGAGGACTGAGAGAGACAAATAAAGAGAGAAAGAGACCTATTTTTTCATTATAAAATTTTTTGCCAAGGATATAACTGTAAGGTATACATAATAACCCAAATAACATGGGTAAAATTCTTAAAATAATTTCATTCTCACCAAACTTTAACCAGAAATGAACCAGCAAATAAAAAAATGGTGGATGAGCATCATTATATGTTATATAATCAATCATCCATTTTATTGAGTGTTTACCAAGAGAAATAGTGAGTAATTCATCACACCATAAGGAGTGTTTTCCAAGATGTAAAACTCTGAAAAAAAATCCAAGAAAAAAAATCACAAATAAAAAAAATTTAATTTTTCTATTCATTTTTTAAAATGACAACTACACTTTTTTCTATAAAAAACTTCCATACGTTTAAAATAGAAAATTTTCTATTTATAAATTCTTTCATTATAAAAACTTTTTCTACTTTAAAATTCTTCATCTTTGCAATTTCAAAGATTGACTTTTTATTAAAATGATAAATCTGGGCAGGAATATGTAAAATTGATTTACTTTTTGGTGTAAATGAGAAAAGTTTAGCCAGAAAAAACATATAATTTGAGTGTAAGGGAGTTTTTATAATTAAAATACCCCCCTCTTTCAATAATTTTTTACTTTTTTCAAAATAAAAGAGAGGGTTTTTTACATGAGCAATAACATCCATCATTGTTATTATATCAAAAGATTTTTCAGGAAAATTAAAATTATCAAAAACTTTTAAGTTATTTTCTTTGCAGAAATTAATTGCAAATTTTGAAATTTCGTATCCTATAACTTCATATTTTTTTTCTTCAAACATTTTCATTAATATGCCCACTCCACATCCTATATCCAGAATTTTACCTTTTTCAGGAATAAAATTTTTCAATTTCAGATACAACCTTTCAAAATATTTTTTCCTATCATCATAATAAGGAAGGTACCATTTTTCAAAATATTTTTTGTCATAAATTTTTTCAATGTTTTCAGGAAATGGATATAAAAAAGAAATTTCACATTTTTTACAATTATATATCTGGTAATTTTTAATTTTTAATTTTAAATTAGTATTTTTTTCACATAAAGGACATTTAACCATTTTAATTAATAAATCTGTATTTTATTAAAGTCCATATACCTATAATACCGTCTTTCAAACGGATTTTTTTACCCTCTTTTATAGTTCTTGGATTATAATGAATTGGGACTTCATAAATTTTGTACCCTTTTTTTCTTACTTTTGCTGTTACTTCCGGACAGAATTCAAAACCCTTGCATTTTAGATTTATTGATTTTATAACATCTTTTTTAAACATTTTATAACAGGTGGGTTCATCTGTAATTTGTGCATTATAGAGTAAATTTGCCAATATTGAAAGAATTCTGCCTCCTAAATAAAAAAATAAAGAAGATTTTTTACCTTTTCCCAGAATTCTTGAACCATATACAACCTCTGCTTTTTTTTCTTCAATTAATTTAATCATTTTAAGCCAGTCCATTGGTTCATATTCTAAATCAGCATCCTGAATTACAACCACATCTCCTGTAATATACTCAAGTCCTTTCCTTATTGCCATTCCTTTCCCTTCATTTTTTTCTTTAAAGATTATCTTGATATTTTTATCTTTTAAGTTTTTAAGAATTTCTCTTGTTTTATCATTACTTCCATCATCCACAATTATAATTTCTTTTTCAAAAGGTACTTTTTTCACTTTTTCTACTACTTTCATTATTGTTTTTTCTTCATTAAAAACAGGAATAATCACTGATAATTTCATTTTATCCTCTTTGAATAAATAAATTTTTAACCATTAAAATTATATAAGAAAAACCGTAAGTTGATAAAATAATATAAAATGGTTCAATGGGTACTCTGTATCTTATGGAAGCCAGAAAAATTATATGGAAAACTGTAAAAAGTATTATCAAACTATGAAAAAATTGTGCTTTTTTATTTTTTAATGAAATAAAAAAACCGATTATAAAAAAAGGCATCATAATTCCAAAGGAAAAAACACTTATAAAACGATATAAAATTTTTCTTTCAAATTCAGGAGCATTTGGAATTATATTCCAGAATCTTCTGAATTTATTTTGGATTAACCAGAGAAATCTTTCTGGATTTTTTCTTATAACATCAAAAGTCATTCTGTATAAAATTTTATCTCTTGTTATTTCATCTACTTCAAGAATACCTTCAGGAAAATGGGAACATGGACCTCCTTCTGAATATGGATTATTTCCTTCCCAGAAAACCCAACCACCCATAGTTGTTCCAGGAATAAACCCGTGAAATATTCTGTAATTTCTTAAAATCCATGGTGAAAGTGTTAAACAAAAACCGATTGTAATAAAAAAGATTTTTTTAATTTTTTTTACAAAATTTTCTTTTAAAAAAAATATGTGTATTAGAGAAACTGGAAAATAAAGTTGAAAAATTGGTCTTGTAAGTCCAGAAATTCCCATAAAAATTCCTGTTAAAAAAGATTTTTTTCCATTTCTTTCAACAATTTTTATCAGAAAAAAAATACTAAGAACTGTAAAAAAAATAAAAAAAGTTTCTGTCAGAATGAAACCATTATAAAAAATGAAATAAGGATAAAAAGCAGAAATCCATCCACTCCATAATCCAATTTTTTTGTTAAAAGTTTCTTTCCCGATATTGTAAATTAGATATATTGTAAATGTTGATATAAGGGTCTGTATTATTCTTATTCCTGTAAGATTTATTTTTAAAAGAGTAAAAATACTCAATAAAAAGGGATAAAAAGGTGGTCTGAAACTTTTAAGATTTTCACCAACTATTAATCCTTTCCCAGCAATAAAATTTTGAACCATTTTAAAATATTCATACTCATCATCAAAATAAAATTGATTTTTTAAGGTTAAAACGAAAATTAAACGTAATAAAAAACCTATAACCAGAAGATAAATTAAATTTTTCCTTTCAGATACTCTTTCCATATCTTTAATTTGTATATAAAAAAATTGTTGTGTCCATAAATTCCAATTCTTTTCATTGTAAAATCAGTCCATTTAATTTTCTGTCCCCTTTTTGGTGTAACAAACGCGCCTTTATATCCAGCAAGTTTTACAAAATCTATTATTTTTTCATTAAATTCTCCATAAGGATAGCAGAAAAATTTAATTTCTTTACCTGTTTTATCTTCAATTATTTTTTTTGAACTTATTATTTCTTCTTTTGCTGTTTTTTCTGAAATCTGTGTAAGATGTGGATGTGTCAGAGTATGAGAGCCAATTTCCACTCCTTCCTTTATCATTTCATTTATTTCTTTCCAATTTAAAAATCTATCTTTTTCTTTATCCTTATATCTTGAAAAAATTTTATTTGTACCAGTATAATCAACGATCAAAAAAATTAAAGGAAAAATTCTGAAACTTTTTAAAATGTCAAATGCAAACCAGAAATTATCAGCGAAACCATCGTCAAAAGTAATAACGATTTTTCTCTTTAAAATTTTTTTATTTTCTTTTAAATATTCTTCCACAGGAACAATCAAAAATTTTTTAGAGATTAAATACTCAATCTGTTTTTTAAAATATTCAGGTTTTACTGTCAAAGCATCATTATACCAGGGATTAATTCTATGATAAGCAAGTATCATTGTTTAAATTTTATCCTCTTAAATTTATATTGTAAAATCAGACCTATCATCTTCATACCAAGAAAAAATGCCTTTCTCATACTTCCAGTTACTGATGATTTACCAACTCTTGGTTTATAATTAACAGGAATTTCAATAAATTTTGTCCCTGTTTTTATTACAAGAAGTGTCATTTCAGGACCAAAATGTTCCCTTCCAACAGTAAAATAGTTCTTTATTTTCTCATAAAGATGCCTTTTTATAAGACGCATAGTACAACCCATATCTGTTAATGTTGTTGTATTGTAAAGGAATTCCATAAATTTTGCAACAGCCCAGTTACCCCATTTCAAGAAAAAATTCATATTTGCACCTTCCCATATAAGTTCTTTTGTAGTCCTTGTTCCAAGTACATAATCAAAATCATCACTGTAAGCAAGAAGTTTTATAACATCCTTTCCTTCAAAAGTTCCATCAGGTTCAGATATTATAAGTAAATCACCTGTTGCTTCTTCAAGTCCTTTTTGAATTGCAAAACCATATCCCTGTTTTTTCTCATAAATAAGACGTGCTTTTGTTTTTCTTACCTCTTCATCTGTCCCTTCAACTGCATTATTATTCACAACTATTATCTCATCAACAAATCCAGAAGCAAAAAAATCTTCTATTGCCTGCTTTATGGAATCTTTCTCATTATAAGTAGGAAATATAACAGAAACTTTTTTATTCCTCCACATAATTATTCCTTTTTTCCTATTATAACATTATGAGCAAGTAAAAGAGGAAATACTTTTTGTAATCCCTTTTCTAAGTAATCTAAAAAAAATAAACTCCATTTTGGAGCAAAATCCGGAACTAAACCACATCTGAAAACTTTTAAGATTTTAATTTTATTTTTTTTAAATTCATTGATAAAAATACTCAGAGGAATTAATTTTTCTTCTCCTATATCCTGAGGAACTTTTTTCATCAGAAAATACCAATATGGATTTAATGGATTATGTTCCCAAATTAAAATCATTCCTCCATTTTTTGTTATTCTTATCATTTCACGGACAGCTTTTTTTACTTTCTCAATTTTTCCCAGGTGATGTAAAGAAACAATTGAAAAAACCAAATCAAAAGTTTCGGAAGGAAAAGGAATATTTAACATATCTTCTTTTATTATTTTACCGGGGACTTTTTCTTCTGCAATTTCAACCATTCTTTTTGAATTATCAATTCCCCAGACATCATAACCATAATTTTTTAAATGATAAAGCAAAGTTCCTGTCCCACAACCCACATCAAGAATTTTTGCTTTTTTATCAAGTTTTAATTTTAATATAATATTTATTCTTTTATTCAAATAATAATTGAAAATATGCTCTGGGAAAATTTTTTCGTATATCTCGGCTACTTCATCAAATACATTTTTTTTCATATTTACACTTTTCTAAAAAATATAAAGCAAATAAAATAAGGAAACCCATTATAGGAAAACGATATCTTATTGTAGTTCTTATAAATATTGAAATTCCACTATAAAGAAATATCACTGAATAAATAAGTACCAAACTTTTAAATTCTCTAAATGAAATAAAAATCCCCAAAAATCCTAAAATTATTATTGGAGTTTCAGTAATGAAACTTATTATTTGATGAATTTTTTTATATGCTTCTCCAGGTCCTGAAATTGTATGTGGATAAAAACGCCAGAATCTAAAAAATCTATCAAATAAAAGTTTTAAAAAAATTTTAGGATTTTTTTGGATAAAGTCAAAGGTTTTTTTATAAAGAAGTTTATCGATTTCAACTTCAGACAAACCTTTAAATTCATCAACATTTTCAGAATGATAGAATCCAGATGGGCTGCTTAAAGAATATTCATTGTTTGCAATAAAAAAAACAATTCCTCCTTCTGTGGATGTAACAACGAAATGTTTAAGAATTATAAAGTTTCTTAGCCCCCATAAAAAAGGGAAAATAATTATACTTAATAGAAAAGGTAAGGATTTTTTAAAAAATTTAATTTTATATTTCCAGAAGAAGATTAAAAACACAAAAGGGATAATTAGTAAAAAGGTAGGTCTTGTTATACATAAATATCCAAAACTTAATCCTCCAAGAATTAAATTTAAAATTTTTAAATTTTCTTTCTCACTTTTAAGTATTAAAAAAATACTTAATGTTAAGAAGAAAGTTGTTATAGTTTCAGGTGCAAGGTAGCCAGTCCAGAAAATAGAAGGTGGATAAATTGAATAAATAATAGATGCCAAAATTCCTTTTTTTTCATCAATAAGAGTTTTCCCTAAGAAAAATATTAAAATAACTGTTAATGAACTTAAAACTGCAAGACCGATTTTGGCTGTAAGATAATTATGTCCAAAAATTTTATATATTAATGCTAAAAATAAGGGAAATCCCGGACTTCTCCATGCATAAAATTTAGGGCCATCAGGAAAATATGGATTATCAACCCAGTACCCTTTTCCAGAAGCGATTTTCCATCCGAGTTCATCCCACCAGTCACCCCATACATCAACAGAATTATCAAGTGTTAAAATAAATGCAATTCTTAAGATTAAAGCAAATAAAAACAAATATAAAATTTTTTTATTGTCCATTTTTTTGTATATAATTATAAATTAAAAGAACAAAAAATGGAAAAAAATAAAATACTAAAAAAAATTTTGACCTATTTCAATATTCTTTACTTTTTTGTCCTTATATTTTACGATTTTCCAGTTCTATCTCCTATGTTTATTGACTCTGGTTTTTATGCATATACTGCTCAAAGGATTAAGGAAGGTAAAATTTTATATAAAGATGTCTGGGAGGCAAAATTTCCTGCAATATATTATATTTATACTTTTCTTTTCACTTTTCTTCCTGAAAGTAGATGGACATTGTTTTTATCTGATGTAATTCTAACTTTCCTGACTTTATTTGTGATAAATTTAATTTTTAAAAATTTTTCTCTGGATAAATATTATCTTTTTACTTTGCCTTTTTTATTAACAATTTATAGAGTTTATCCTTCATACAGTGGTGGAAATTTAAATGAACACTATTTTATTTTCTTTTTTCTTTTAACTTATTACTTATTAACAAAAAAGGAGTCGTCAAAACTCAATTCTTTTTTTACAGGGATTACATTTCTTTTTTCCTGTATGTTTAAACAGAGTTTTATTCTTTTTATGATAGTTTTAGCATTTTTTTACAGAAAAAAAATTTATGAAAATTTTATTTCTTTTTTAACAGGATTATTTCTTCCTTTATTGTTTTTTGTATATGTTATTTTAAAAGGATATCCTGAGAGTATTGATTGTACAATCTTCTATCCATTATACTGGTCAAAAAAGGAATCAAAAACATTTCTTGAGTTTATTTTAAATTTAAAGACCTATTTAAAAAATAGTCCACTTGTACAGCTGTTTATATTGTTTTTAATTGTGCTTTTTCAAAAAGAGAAAAGATTAAAAATGGAAATAATAATTTTTGTTTTTATTTCTCTACTTATTATTTTTAAAACACCTGCTTCCCATCCACATTATGGACTTATCTTTTTTATTCCAGTAGTTCTTGCTTTAATATACTTATTAAACAATTTACAGCACAAAAAAATTATTATTTTTACTCTTATCTTTCTCACTTTAATACCCGCAAAATACATATACTTAAAAATAAAAGATTCTTTAAAAGCATTAAAAATTATTTTTATAGATAAAGATTTCCGATGCGCTTCTTCTCCTGTTGCCTTTATAATAATTAACAATTTAAAAGACGGAGAAACTTTCATTATGAATGCACCGGACCCTACTGTTTACTTTTTAACAAGAACAAAAAGTCCCATTAGATTTATTAATTTTGATTATTACATAGATGAATATTATAAAGAGGAACTAAAAAAAGAAATAAGGGAAAATCCACCAGATTACATTTATTGGGACAGACCAATTTCAGAACTTGAAAGGATTTTCAGTTTAACAAAAAATGAATACTATCTTGAAAAAATATATAATAATCTATATAAGTTTAAACTGAAAAGGAAATTTTAATGGGACCAAAATACAGTTTTGGATTTTCAGACCATCTTTTAATTGAAATAGGTAATATTAACTTTTATCAGTTACATTTTGAAGCAAAAGCAATTGTGAAAGCATATGAAAAACTAAAAGATATAGCAGAAGAACTTGAGGTAAAACCACCTATTCCAAAAATGGCTGGATTCTGTTATCCTCATATTGCTTCACTCGGTGCTCATATTGAATTTCCAGCAGATGGAGAACCCAAACCATTTCCATTAATAAAAAACATTGAGAATATAGATAAATTAAAAGAACCAGAAGATTATTTAAGTGCTCCTTTAATACAGAAAAAGTTGAAGACATTATCGGAATTAAAAAAACTTGTTCCAGATACCCCAAATACAATAGGACATCTTTACGAAGGACCGATAACAACCGCTGTTTTACTTATGGGACAGGATTTTTTTCTGCTTGTATATGATAATCCTGAGAAAGCACATAAACTTTTAAATTTTGCAGTTGAAAGTGCTTTAAATTATGCAAAAACGATATTAAATCATTTTGGAGATGATATAAAAGAAGGACCAAAAGGAATACCAGATGATTTTGCAGGTATTTTATCTCCAGAATTATTTTCTGAATTTGTTTTACCTTACTGGAATAAATTATATGAAGGATTGAAAGCAACTGAAAGACATCTGCACAGTGAACTATTGAAAGAAGAGCATTTGAAGTTTTTAAAAGAAGTTAAAATTGATGTTTTTGACCCATCAGCAGACCAGTATTTAAATGGAGAAATACTATCAAAAAAATGTCCATGCAGATTTACTTTAAAAATTCAATCCTGGGAAATTTTTAATTTATCTGAAGAAGAACTGGAAAAATTATATATAAAACTTGCAGGTTATAAACCAGAATGTATAGGTTTTTCAATGGAAAGATTGGTTGACTTACCCAAAATAAAAAGATTACTTAAAATAGCAAGAGAACTGGAAAAAGACTGTTTATGAAAAATTTTTTAAAAAAATTAAGAGTCAATTCTATACTGACACTTTTGAGTATTATATATTTTTTTATTACTTCTTTTCCACACAATCCTACATATAATCAGATGTTTATAGATAGTGGAATTTATGCATATATAGGACAGCAAATAAATAATGGAAAAATTTTGTATAAAGAAGTTTGGGATTATAAATTTCCAGCAATTTATTATATTTATGCTTTTCTTTTTAAAATTTTTACTGATACAAGATGGACATTATATTTTACAGATATTTTTTCAAGTATTATCATGTTAATTTTGCTTTTTCTTATACTGAAAAAATTTAAAATTGCAGAATTTTTTTGGATTGTTTCTTTTTTATTTATAACTGCTTATAGAATTTATACTACATTTAGTGGCGGTAACCTTACAGAACATTTTTTTATTTTTTTACCATAATTTCTTTATTTATTTTATTTGAAAAACCAACAAAAATAGGGGATTTTATTCTGGGAAATTGTTTAATATGGATGTTGATGTTTAAACAACCTTATTCTCTGATTGTTTTGGTAATTTTTTTATTTTTTAAAGATAGAATTTTGAAAGGTGAGAAAAGTTTTTCATTTACG
>ERZ795046.2144-NODE-2144-length-17919-cov-14.056706_pt1 | contig 17919 bp, 14 predicted proteins | sample MGYA00375130_ERZ795046 | MGnify/ENA primary metagenome ERZ795046 (study PRJEB30175, sample SAMN05720202) | activated sludge metagenome | isolation source: anaerobic digester from wastewater treatment plant | place: Japan | collected 2015-05-15 ...
TTAGACCCCAATGAGGATTATATCTATATAGACCAGGGAGAACAGAGATTTACATACATACTGTACCCCCATCCGGGAGATTGGAAGACCGCAGATACGGTGAAGATAGCAGAAAGCCTGAATAACCCTCCAATTGCATTTATAGAGTACATCCATACCGGTACTCTCCCCCCCAAGAAGAGCTTCATCTCTGTAGATAGGGACAATATAATAGTTACAGCTATAAAGGAAAGTGAGAGTGGGGAGGCATTTGTATTAAGGGCATATGAGACCTCCGGTAGAGAGACCAGAGTAACATTTACTCTATTCGAAAGAGATTGGAAGGCAATCTTTTCGCCCTGTGAGATAAAGAGTTTCTTAATACCTAAGGATAAAAATCTCCCTGTAAAAGAGGTGAACATCTTAGAAGAGTGAAGAAATTGAGAGGAAGGAGTCTACCACAGGTAAGAAGATTTAATAGGAGTTTAGTACTCCAAACTATAAGAGCTCATAGCCCTATATCTAGGATCGAGCTTACAGAACTCACAACCCTGACACCCACCACCATTACCAGCCTGGTAGATGAATTCATTAAATACGGGTTGGTAAAAGAGATAGGTAATATAAAAGGAGGGGTAGGTCGTAGCAGGACATTGATCAGTATAAATAGTGAGGCATACTACGTCCTGGGGATAGATCTGGCAAGGATATCCATCTCTGCCGGTATAGTTGATCTGGCTGGTAATCTGTTAACTGTAAAGAGGGTAAGTTCTGACCTGAATCAGCATTTTCCGGTAACCCTGAATACCCTGGAAGAAACGATTCATTCTCTTCTGGATGAGATCAGCCCTCAAATAAAAGAAAAGATTATAGCTATAGGTATCGGCTCTCCTGGACCTTTAAGTCCAAGTAAAGGGGTGATAATCTCTCCACCTAACTTTACAGGATGGAGCAATATCCCCCTGAAAGAGATAATGGAAAGAGAATTCGGGCTTCCCACCTTCATAGAGAATGATGCAAAAGCCTGTGCCCTGGGAGAGAGATGGTTCGGATGCTGTAAGAATACAGATAACTTTGTCTACCTGGCTGTTGGGACTGGAGTTGGAGCGGGTATTATTATAGATGGAGATATATACAGGGGAGAGGGAGAGCTGGCAGGAGAGATAGGACATACCACAATAGATATAAATGGTCCAAGGTGCAGTTGTGGTAACTATGGATGTCTCGAGATATACACATCTGTAATCTCTCTTATAGACAGGATTGAAAAGGAGGAAGGGTTAAAGTCTCTCATCAGAGATGGACATATAGAGACATTGTCTTCTTTCTACAGGTCAGCCAGAGAGGGGAATATAAGGGCTGTGGAAATTCTAAATGACTACTGCTTCTGGGTTGGTGTTGGGGTAGTCAATATAATAAATACACTCAGTCCATCTGCTGTTGTACTAGGAAGAGAGGCGCTAATAAACGGTTCCGACCTTATCATCCCTAGAGTAGAAAAGGTGGTTACGGAGAGGAGCTTTTTCACAACATCCCAGCAGACCAGAATACTGGCATCAAGTATCGGACAAGATACAGGGGTCATAGGAGCAGCAACAATTGCACTGCAAGAATTCTATAAGTCGCCATACGAAATGATAAAAAATAAGAACAAATAATCTACTGAAGCTCCTGGTATATTCTTTTAGCTATATCCGGGTCTTTAAAAAAAGCGGTTCCTATCTGAACCGCTTTTACCCCCAGATAAAGATAGTCCCTGACATCTTTCTCCGTCATTACCCCGCCAGAAGCCATAACTGGAATATCTATCTCTTCCATTATTTCTTTAAGCAGTCTTATATAAACAGGTTTTATAGCTGGTCCAGAGAGACCTCCCTTGATTCTATCACAGGCAGGAAGTGTATTGAAAAGTGTAAAGCCATCTGCCCCTCCAGATCTGCTTGCTTCAATATAGGGAAAGATGTTATCCTTTGGAGGAAGCTTCACAAAGAGTAGCCTGGAATAAGTCTTTCTTACCGCTCTGGTAGCCTCCAAAACACTGGTAGTATTATTACTCCAGTTTTCTCCCTCCACATTGGGACAGGAGAGATTCAGTTCTACTCCGGCTATATAGTCCAGTTTCTCCATAATCTCCCCCAGAGTGGATAATTCTTCTAAACTACCACCCGCTATACTTGCCATTACCGGGATATCGAGAGACCTGTACAGATCTTCCAGCTTTAACCATTCATAAACACCGTCATTTTCAAGACCTATAGAATTTATCAGACCTCCTGTAGTCTCAACTATCCTGGGGGGAGGATTACCGACTTTTGGTTTAAGGGTTACCGTCTTGGGGATAAATAATCCCAGACCATCTGTTGAAAAGATTTCAAAAAATTCCTTTCCCCATCCAAGAGGACCTGATGCAGCTACCAGAGGACTCCCAAGTTCTATACCACATAAATTCCAGCTCATATCGATATCTCCCTCAGATCAAATATAGGACCATCTTTACATACTCTCTTATACTCACCTGAGACGGTCTCCACAACACATCCCCTGCAGGCACCAAAACCACAGGCTATAACAGACTCCAGAGATACCTCGGCAGGGACATCTATATCTATACTCTTCAACATCTCCATGGGACCACAGGCGTATACTTTTGTATAACAGGCATTCTTTATATACTGTGTTACCATCCCTTTTTTCCCTGAAGACCCATCTTCGGTGACAAGTTCCAGATTGCCTATATCTCTGTACCTTGAAAGCAACTCTTCGCTCCAGAAGGTTTTCCTCTGAGCACCCAATAAAAAGTCAATATCACCATTGATATTTTTCCCCAGATAATAGAGAGGAGCCATACCAGTTCCTCCCCCTACAAGAAGTGATCTCCCCTCAACCAGAGAAAAGCCATTTCCCAGCGGTCCAAAGATATTCAGCTCATACCCTGTTTTCCTCTCTGACAACCATCCTGTTCCCTTTCCCACAACTCTGTACAAAAAGCTCAATCTATCATCATTTTTGTCAAAGATACTGAAGGCTCTCCTGAGGACTGTATCCTCTCTATCTATCCTTATAAGAAAAAACTGACCTGGAATTATATCGATGGACTTACCAATAGATACTGTCAATAAGAATAATTCCCCTGCTGACCTGTTTTCCAGGACCTCTCCACTATATATCTCTGGCATACACTATCTTTCCATTGACCATTGTTACAGCAGGGAAACCGTAAAGTTCAAATCCATCGTAGGGAGAATTCTTCCCTTTCGATAAAAATGACGATACATCTACTCTTTCTCTATAATCAGGCTTAAAAATTACCAGGTCCGCCTTCTTTCCAACTGCAATATCACCGGCATCCAAACCTAAAAGTCTGGCTGGATTATAGGAGAGCTTCTTCACCAGCTCAAGTATGGAGAGATGTCCTTCTCTGACAAGGAATGTATAACACAGTGGAAGCATTATATCAGCACTGGATATACCAAATGGGTCATTCATAAGGTCTGAACCAGAAGTCTTCCTGGGTGCATGGTCACTTGCTATCACATCTATGGACCCATCTTTCAATCCATCTATAAGAGCAAGCTTATCCATCTCCTCTCTCAGCGGAGGATTTACCTTTAAACCGATCCCCCCTTCGAGGAGAAGGTCATCAGTTAATATGAAATGATGTGGAGAGACCTCGCAGGTAATCTTTACCCCTGATGACCTGGCTATCCTTATAATATCCAGGGACCCCTTAAGGGATATATGCGCTATATGGAGTCTCGCACCTGTCTCTCTGGCTATAACTGTATCCCTTGCAACAGCCAGCGTCTCTGCTAACGGAGGAATACCAGGTAGACCCAGCTTAAAAGATGCTATCCCCTCATTAACAACACCATCGAGAGAGACCCTTTTATCCTCACAGTGAGAGATGGGAAGTAATCCCTCCATATTTGACATCTCCAGCACTGACTTCATAACCAGCGGGTCCTCCACCCAGTTTCCATCATCGGATACAGCCACAATCCCTTCTGATTTCATCCTCTCATAAGGGGCAAGAATCTTTCCCTCTCTTCCCACTGTCATAGCTCCGATAGGATACACTCTTATCTTCCCATATTTTTCTGCCGAAAGGACAATATACCTTACTATGGCAGGATTATCAATGCAGGGATTCGTATTTGGCATACAGCAGGCGGTGGTCACCCCACCCTTACTGCAGGCAGATGTTCCAGAAGTTATACCCTCTTCATCTCCATCCGGGTCTCTCAAATGCACATGAATATCAACTATGCCGGGGATTACATAGCAATTCTCAGCATCTATGACCTGTGCATCCTCTGACGGTATGCCTCCAGAGATCTCCTTTATAACTCCATCTTCTATCAGGATATCTTTTTCTCCAACAATACCTTCTCCAGGTATGACCACCTTACCATACTTTATAACTGTCCTGCTCATTTTGACCACAGCTTTCTTGCCTCCTGGTCTATAAGATGGTCAATATCATTAACAGCATAGAATATCTTCGTATAAATATTATCAAAGAGCTCCTTATATACCGGGACCAGTTTTTTATCAGGTTCTACTGCTATTTTTACCTTATATGTCCTGTCCACCACCTCATCCTCACTCTTAAATAACCCGGCACCCAGAGCCCCTAAAAAGGCAGCCCCCATAGCGGTTCCCTCTGTTACCTGTGGAACTTCTATAACCTTATCAATCACTGTCGATTTTATTTTGAGCCAGGTTAAATTCTTTGTCCCTCCCCCTATCCCTATAACTTTCTCTATAGACCCAAATTCCTCCAGGGTATTAAAGGCGAGCCTCGCCTCAAAAGAAAGTCCTTCAAGGACACTTCTAGCAAAATCACCAGGTAGATGTTCCCTCTTTAGCCCAAGGAAAACCCCTCTTGCCTGTGGGTCTCTCCTGGGGACACTGCTACCAAGGAAATGTGGTAGACAAAAGAGACCGTTACTTCCAACAGGAGAGCTCTCTGCCAGAGAAGAAAATTCATCAAACAGAATTTTATCTCCCATATTACCCAGAGAATTCATAAGTTTAGCTGACCATTCTATAAGCCCGCCAGAAAATGGAATGGCTACATGAATATAATACTTTCCCCTGGAAACATGAGCACCTACAGTGATATCTGCCCTCTCCTTTACCTCAAGATGTAAGGGGGGAACCTCAGTACTCAGCTGAAAACTCTCCGCCGTACCCATAGAATCAAGCCCAATCCCTTTACGAAAACATCCATTTATAAAGGCACCACAGACATGGTCATGTCCGCCAACTGCCACTACAGTATCAGGTTTGACTCCAATCTCTTCCGGATTCCTCACCCTGCCGAGTAAGGTTCCACTCGGCACAGGTCTGGGGAGTATGCTGGCAGGTATCTCTGCCTTATCCAGTATAAAATTTGACCATCGAAGTGACCTCAAATCAAAAGCCATTATCCTTGAAGCCTGAGAATAGTCAGTAGCTATCTCACCAGAGAGCATATATGTTATAAAGTCTGATACGGGAAGCCATACCTTTGCCCTCCTGTAGATATCAGGTTTATACTGTTTCATCCATAGAATCTTATTTATACCATATATGGGTTGAACCCTTAAACCAGTTATGCTGTATATGGTCTGAGGGTCTATCTTCTCCAATAGCCATTCTAACTGTTCGACCGTCCTTTCATCATACCAGGCGATAGCAGGGAAGAGTATATCTCCATTTTCATCTATGGGGACCATCGATTCTGCCACACTGGTGGCAGATATACTTGCAATATTTCCATTTACCTCTGCCGATACTTTCCTTATTGAATCTTTGATAATCTCCCATATCTTATCAGGTAAAAAATAATAATGCTTGCCATCAATCCAGACCGGAGTTGGATTAGAAACAGAAGAGACTATATTGCCATCAATGTCAAAGAGTATGACCTTTACATTGGTGGTACCGGCATCTATGCCTATACAGTATTCCAACATCCTCACCTCTTTCTATGAATTACGATAGAGTTTCAATTATAAACTCATTATTGGTATATATACATATGTCTGCAGCTATCGATAGTGATTCCCTCACTATCTCCTCGCAGGATAAGTCAGTATATTTTATCAGGGCTCTGGCTGCAGCCAGAGCATAATTGCCCCCTGAACCAATGGCTATTATACCGTCATCTGGTTCTATAACATCCCCTGTACCGGAGATTAAGAGCAGGTTATTTGTATCGGCTACCACCAGTAATGCATCCAGCCTTCTCAGGGCTCTATCAAGTCTCCACTCTTTAGCCAGTTCCACAGCAGCCCTGGCTAAATTTCCTCCATACTCGTTTAATTTAGCCTCAAATCTATCGAGCAGTGCTATCCCATCAGCTGCTGAACCAGCAAAACCTACCAGAACTTTGCCATCCCTTATTTTTCTGACCTTCCTTGCCCTTTTCTTTATAACGGTCTCGCCAGCGGTAACCTGTCCATCTCCACCCATAGCTACCGTGTTTCCCTTTTTTATAGCCAGAATTGTAGTGTGTCTCACACTACCAGCCTCCTTCTTTTATCCTGGAGCCTCTCTCGTCCTTCTCTACCTCTATCCGGTATGGGAATCTACTTGCCAGCTCTCTATTATGTGTTATAACTCCGATCATAATACCAGAGTTCTCCAGCTCCGCCAGGGCAGAGACTATGCTGTCAAGTCCTGTATCATCCAGAGAGCCAAAACCCTCGTCTATAAAAAGGCAATCCAGAGACCTTTTACCTCTTATCTCTTCTGCTATAGCTATAGCCAGTGCTATAGACGCGAGAAAACTCTCCCCTCCTGAAAGAGAGTACGTCTTACGGCTTCTCTCAGGATACCAGTTATCTTTTACCATGATATCGGCAGAGTCATCTGAGGCTAAAGAGAAAGAGTATCTTCCCTGTGTGAGGGAATTTAGCTCTAAAGAGGCTCTATTTATGATATTTTCCATTACCTCTCTTATAAGAAATTCGGGAAATTTATTTTCACTGAGCGCATCATCAATTATCTTATAGTAATTAAACTGCTTTTCCAGTCCTTTCTTCTTATTTAACAGGGATTCTGAAATCTCAAACTGCTCTTTAGCATTTTTGAGCTGGGTATCCAGAGAACCAATCTCTTTAGATAGAGCAGTTATCCTCTCTTCCAGCTCTCTCAAATAGTTCATCTTAGCCGAATATTCTTCCTTCAATAATCTTAATCCCTGGGGGGCATCGGGATCCAGCCCGATTCTTATAAGGTTTTCTCTCTGAAGAGATATATCTTTTTCAAATAAGTTACTCTTTACCGAGAGCTCCTCGAAATCTCTTCTTATCTTATCGATAAGAATCTTATCTATCTTAAGTTCGGAAAGTTCTTCAAGAGAAGAACTTTCAGCCTGACATTTAATCTCCAGCTCTCTCCTCATAGATTCAATATCACCGGAGAGGTCTGCAAGATTTTTCTCAAGAGAACTTGTCTCATCAGAGATTTCCACCAGCCTGGCATTTATTTTCTCTATATATGCCCTGTATTTTGATATATTACTGTTGGAAGAATCAAGAAGTTCCTGATATCTATTCTTTATCTCCTGAGACTCCTTAAGAAAGTCTCTCTTTACAAAATCTTCCCAGCTGATCTCCGTCTGTGATACCCTCTCAGATAGGAGCTTCTCCTTCTCCCTTATCTTCTCTTTATCCCGGTCTAACTGTGCCCTTAGGTTTTTTATCGCACTGGATTCCTTCGTGTAATACTCTTTCCTGTCGTTGATCTTAGCCAAACTCACATCTCTTTCCTTCTCCAGATTATTGATTAATACCTCTAATTCTCTTCTCTCCCTTTCAATTTTACTCTCTATAAGCTTCTCATCCAGGATATCCACGGAATAAGGTTCCAATATCTCAGATACCTTTGCCCTTATCTCCTTTATATCTCCCTCCAGCTCTTTTAAAGAGATATCTATCTCCTCTATATCTCTATTATTTCGCTCTAACTTTGCGTTGATTTCAGCATACCTCTGAGAAAGATTCTCTCTGACCTTCTTCTTCTCCTGATAGCTGGAATTTAGCCTCTCTACAGCCTGAAGTTCCACAGGCTCAACCGGCAGTGATTCTATCACATTGCCACATACCGGGCAGATATCCCCCACCGATAGGGACATTTTGATTCTCTCCAGATGATACTTTTCAAGTTCGGTCTCCATACCGCTGAGCTCATAAGATAGATTCTCTATATCTTTAACGATAGAAGCCAGTTCACGTTCCAGGCTGATCTTACTATTGCTTAATTTTTTATTCTTTTCTAAAAGTTCATTAAAATCCCTTTCTCTAGTTCTCAATTCTCTCACGTCATCCAGTATACCTTTGATCCTGTCCCATTTTTCTGATTCTGACTTCATTTTATCATTCAATTCTTCAAGTCTAGACTCAGAAGACTCCACATACCTGGAAAGTCTGGATATCTCATCTTCAGTGGATGCAAGTTCTTTTTCTCTTAAATTGAGCTCTTCCTCTTTATCTCTGAGCTCTTTCTTTTCTCTCTCCAGCTCTTTAATCTCCTCTCCCAGAGGGACAAATCCCAATAATTTATTTGAATAGTCTATATATCTCTGACACTCTTCTATACTCTTCTTTTCTTTTTCCAGTTCCCTGTAAAGTCTTTCTCTTTCATCTTCCTGTTTTAACTCTTCTCTCTTTAAAGAATCAAGCCTGTTCTTCTTTTCATTGTATTCTCTATTTAAATTAGAAAGAGGTATGGCTTCTCTCTGCAGTTGATATAATACCTCAAGTCTATCCGCCTCTTCTTTTTTACCTTTAAGCATATTTAATCTGGCAGTTATATCTTTATACATCTCTAAAGTAGAGATATGGCTTTCAAAAAGAGCAATTGCACTTTTCAGCTCTTCTATCTTACTGCTTAAGCTCTGCCTTTCCTCTTCGGATGTCTTCAAAATAATCTCTTTTTCTTTTAACTTTTTTTCTAAATCCCTTACAAATTCTCTGGTATAATTTTTCAGTTCACCCTCAAGCCTATCAGATATCATCTGAAGTTCTCTGGAGATATCTCTGCATTTCTGATTGGCTAATTTTTTTATCTCTTTATATATATCCAGCCCAAGAAGACGCTGTAAAACCTGCCTCCTCTCCGATAGAGCCTCACTGCTGGCAGGTTTAAGGAACCTGTCTATCTGATTCTGTGGCAGGATAACCGTTCTGGTAAATGTTTCATAATCCATCCCCAGAAGATTCTCTATAAAGGCATTTACATCTCTATTCCTCTTCGCACCAAGAGGTTGAGCCTTCTCATCTATAAGCTCAAATATATTAGCCTGCTGTGACTTTCCTTTTACCAGCTCTCTCCTTACAAGAAATACCCTCTCTCCAACCTTAAATTTAAGAGAAAGAGAAAGCCGATCAGAATTATGGTTTATAATATCATCCTCAGTGTTCACCCTTCTACCAGCATATCTGGGTATCTTGCCATACAGGGCATAAACTATGCCATCAAGTATTGATGACTTCCCTGCCCCATTTGGACCTGAGATACAGAAGACATTGGCTCCAGTAAAATCCACGAACTGGGGGGTACTGTAAGATAAAAAACCAGCCAGCTCAATGTTCAGGATTTTCATCAGAGGATACCTCTCTGTATAACTCTTCGAAAAGTTTAATCACTTCATCATCGACCCTTCCATCTTTAAGGATAAGATATTGATGGAAGAGCTTTGAAGGTTCACTGGTAAGGTCTACGCTGGAGACACTCCCAGTGGATTGAGCCGGATATACAGTCTCTACTTCAATACAGTTCGGGATGAGTTGTTTTACCCTGCTTATGGGGTTTTTATCCGTAACATCCACAACCAGTTTTACCTTTATATATCCATCGAAATCCTTAACCAGAATAGCCTTGCTCTCCAGCTGCGAGAGCTTGATCTCTAATTCCATAAGTTCCCTGCAGGGAATTTCTCTCTGTTCAATAACGGCGGGTCTATCCGGCTTTACATCTATTATATTGAAACTCTTCTTATCATCCAGCTCACTGAAATCTATCCTTATTATGGACCCGGAATAATAAGCTGGAACAGGACTGTTCTGTATCTTTTGAGGCTTATGGGCATGTCCCAGTGCGACATAGTGAGCCCTGTCAGGGAGCCAGGATGGCGGTAGAGCAAAATTGGAGGAGAATGAAAGTCTCATCGCACTGCCAAGGACAGCACCCTCAATAAAGGTATGGGCAAGAAGAATATTTACGGTGTCCGGCAAGAATCCTCTATTGATTTTATCCAATCCTCCTCTGAGCCTTTCTCCCAGGTCTTCTCTCCTGGCAGTTTCTCCCCCCATAAACATAAAGTCTCTCTCCCAGAAATACGGAAGAACCCCCAGGCGCAGAGTTTCCCCTTTTTTCGTCTCAAAACTCATCACCCCTATCTGGGTCAGGAAATAAACATTGGATAAGGATGAGAACATATTCAGGCTGGCTTCCAGGTCATTCCAGTCGTGATTCCCTGTTACAACTATGACCTTCCTCTCAGATTCTCCCAGTTTCTGCAGTATCCTGGTGGCTCTTTGAAGATTCTCTCCCTTGGGGGTCCTGTGATCGAACAGGTCTCCAGCTATAAGAATTACGTCTATATCTTCTTCCTCGACGGTTTTTACTATAAAATCAATAGACCTGAATACCTCCTCGCTCCTGTCGATTCCCCATCTATTTATACCTATGTGCCAGTCACCTGTATGAAGTATTCTCATCTCTTTTAGATAGGGGTGGCTTGATCCACCCCTACCAGATTACAGTTTTTCTATCTCAAATACAACCCATGCATTGTCAGGACAGGCAACATCTACTGTATCCTTCTTAACCAGCCTGTGTCCTGAATCTTCATAAGATTTCGTATGTCTGAGGGCATGGATAAACGGATAGAGAGAGTGATATGCCCAGCCACAGAGACCATCCGGGGTGAGATAACCGCATTCAAACGTATCACCAGGTTTATGTCCTGCATAGCATGGACCACCATCTTTGGTGGACTTCACAGTAATTCTGAACTTTACATCATCCTCTAACATAAAACACCTCCATAGAATAACCTTATAATCTTACCTCTTTCCCTGTTCTTGCAGATTCATATATTGCATCTATAATCTGCATATCTATAACCCCTTCTTCACCTTTAGGAATAGGGGAAGTACCATCCTTTATACATTGAACAAAGTGTTTCAACTCTTCAAGATAAGAATTGACCTTTTCTATCCTTGGTACAATCTCCACATATTTTCCCGCCATCTCTGTAAATATCTTTGTGGGCATCATCTCTGCACCACCCTTATCTCCAAAGAGAGTGCAGTAGGTTGTATCTCTTTCTATATTACTTGCCCAGCTCATCTCCACAAATATTGTAGCCCCATTTTCAAGTCCAATAATAGCACAACCCAGATCTTCCACATCAAACTTTCCTCCAGGTTCAGGTATACCCCAGTTCCCCTTACGCTTATTCAGTGGACCAAACTTGGCATAAGTATAACCCTTTACAGAGACAGGTCTGGGATGATTCATAAACCACATAGCCAGGTCCAGGAAATGAGGAGCAAGATCGATCAGCGGACCTCCACCAGACTTATCCTTATTGGTGAACCAGCCTCCCATACCGGGAATACCGGATAGTCTGAGTATCCCTACCTTTGCATAGTATATATTCCCAAGATAGCCCTGATTTATAAATTCCTTTATAGTCTTCGCCTCATCAGAAAATCTCCAACATAAAGCGACCATAAGTATCTTATTATTAGCCCTGGCGGCATCAACCATCTTCTGCGCTTCCTTTGCATTTATAGCCATAGGCTTTTCACAGATCACATTTACCCCGGCATTTAAAGCATCTACAGTCATAGGAGAGTGGAGATAATTTGGGACACATACACTGACAGCATCGAGTTTTTCTTTCTCAAGCATCTCTCTGTAATCTGTATAGTACTTCGGGATACCAAAACTCTCTGCAGCCTGTCTTGCCCTATCCTCTATTATATCAACCACTGCAGATACCCTTACATCCGGGATTGAAGTATAAGCCTGCAAATGAATCTTGCCTATACTTCCCGCACCTATTACTCCTACATTTATCTTTTCCATATTCATCCCTCCTATAAATCTGCCCAGGCTTCTATCAGGGCTCTTTTGGCATTGGCTATCACCGCTTTAGGATTCTCCCCAGGTAATGGTTTTACCTCGAAACTTACTATTGGCTTCTCATCGGCATCAAAGAATCCAACATCAAATAGAGCTCTCAGAAAATCTCTTATCTCCTTTACGCCATTCTCTCCGCCTTTTATACCAAATCTCGGATGTTGATCCCCATAACCTGGATGAGATTTATCCCTCATAATACAGTTTCCAAGATGGATATGAGTCACATAACCAGCGGTGGTATAGACAGCGTCTCTTATAGATTCGTACTGGATGGGGAAATGGCTCAGATCTATTAAGAGTCCAAAATTATCCTTCTGTTCTTTTTTAATACGTTGAGCTATCTCTCTTGCCACAATAGATGGTCCTACCAAACTGCTCTTTTCTATATCCACATCGAATACTTCCAGTTCCACCCTCAGATTACCATGGACCTTCGCATAATCACAGAGTTCACATATAGACTTTACCAGGGCGTCTTTAGCAAGCTCTCTCTTTTCTGGACCAGGGTCCTTTCCAGCCAAGAAAGCCACTCCAACCGCCCCCATATATTCGGCTTCCTCGATAGCGGACTTCAGCTCATCCAAAGCCCTCTTTCTGGTAGCCTCATCTGTACTTGATATGTCCAATTTCTGGGTAAGGAGTCTGGGCTGAGCCCCATAAGCTACGGTCATTCCACTTGTCTCAAGAAGCTTTTTAGCCTCTTCTCTTACCTTATCATCCTTTATCCAGGAGATCTCAACAGCAGAGAAGAATTCGTCGTTCACTATCTCTTCCAGTGTTTCCAGTATAGGACCTTCTCCCTTCATCGTTTGGGGGAAAGCCATAAAATGTATTATCCCCGTCTTAAAATATTTCTGCCATAACTCCATAAGATACACCTCCTATTAATAATAACTGGATACTCTTCCCTCTAAAACATTTATGGCATACTCAGCACTGCTTACAAGTTCACTCTGAGGATACTTATCCATCAACTTCTTATATTCCTGCACCGCCTTCTCCTTCTCATCCATATGCTCATAACACTGGGCTATATCAAACTGTGCATCATCCGCCCATTCACTCTTCGGATTCTCCTCAATAAACCTGTTCAACTCTTCTATAGCCTTTTCCAATTCTCCGTCTATAAAAAGTTGTCTTGCCTGTTCATACTCTATCTGGTCGGGAGACTTTTTCTCCCCCTCTTCCCCTGTCTTTTCAGCTGTCTGAGTCACACTGGTCTCCCCCTGGGGTGGAGTCAGAGATTGCTGTTTTGGTGGATTCTTTATCTGAGTAATCCATAATACAAGAGCAATAGCTAAAAGAATAACAACTGTGATTACAAATCTACCAGTTCTACCTGACACAGTGAGGCACCTCCTATTCCTTAGATACTACAGTAAGTTCTGGTATACATATATAAGGAGTGTATAGACTTCCTTCTATCCACTCTCTCTCGCTACTTAAAGCAAGGATATTAGCCAGTGCATTGTAAGCATTTCCTGCAACCATAGAGTCTTTTACCCTGCCTGTAACTTCTCCTTTTCTATAGAGAAAACCGAGATGCACATTTACGGAGAATTCTCCACTCAATACATTCCCCTGCCCTACCCCCATCATCTGGTCCACCACCAGGACTTCATCCAGAGAAGAGATGATATCCTTTATACTGGAATTACCAGGATTTATTATGAGATTGGTAAGACCCGGGAAAGGTTGACTCAACCCGTTCCTGAAGCCATGCCCATTTGGTTCTCTATTTAAGAGAGAAGCGGTATGCAGGTCAAAATAGAAATTTTTAACAACCCCGGACTCTATCAATGGCAATATTCTGGTCGGTAATCCTTCATCATCGAAAGATGTCCCTGATAAGCCATCAAAATCAAATGGATCATCTATAAAAGTAAACTTCTCATCGAAGATTTTCTTATCCAGTTTATCCTGAAGAGGTGAAGCACCCATCAGTATGGTCTTTCCACTTAAAGCAGATATGATCGGAAGTAAAAGCACATAAACAGCCTTGGGGGTAAAGATCACCGGGATTTGAGTCCTGGATGGCTTAACTATCTCTTTACTGGCTTCTAAAGCAGTGAATACTTTAGAAAGGAGCTTTTCTTTATCCAGCTTATCAAGCTCTTTCACTGCATCTCCTTCATATATATCCAGCATATCCGTTCCTTCTATCCTGTTTACATGCACCCCCAACCCCAGGGAAGCCCTTCTTCTCAGGCACTCTACACCTTCAGTATTTCTTATTAAAGTCTCACCCTTATCCTTACTGATTTCAACGTTACATATAACCTCAGGGTAAGACTTGAGAATACTCTCTATCATTACTTTACCTAATTCTGTCAGATCTTCAACAGAAAGCTTATCTATCGCCTCATTGTAGGATTCTTCCTGTACCTTTAACCCTGACGGAAGTTTCAATCCTGTATCTATATTAGCCGTGGCAATCGCCTTTTCTAGCAGCCAATCAGCCTCGTATACTCCATATTGACTGGCATAACCTATCTTATTGTCCACTATGACCCTCAAGCCAGCCCCGGAGCTTTCGCTAGACTCTATAGACTTCAACCTGTTAGCCTCAAAAGTCACCGATGTGGAGATACCTTTTCTGAAAAATACATCCCCCCCAATAGACTTTTCTTTAAGTTTCCTGATAATCTCTTCCATATTATCTCCCCCCTATGACGACATTTCTTATTCTGATATGAGGACTTCCAGTAGCAACAGGTAGAGGGGACTGACCTCCCTTTCCACAGCCTCCACCCTGGCTGAACTGAAGGTCATTTCCTATAGCTTCAACATTCTGAAGTGTTGTAAATACATTTCCAGTCAAAACGACATCTCTTACCATATCACCAATCTTACCATTTTCAATCATATAACCTTCCTGTGCACTGAAGGTAAACATCTCCATAGATGTCTGTCCTCCATAAGCCCCAACGGCATATATACCGTGTTTTATATCTGATATAAGCTCATCAAAAGATGAGCTTCCAGGTACTATAAATGTATTACTCATCCTTACTATAGGCTGGAACCTGTAGTTTATCGAGCGGGCATTACCTGTAACCGGTTCCCCCATCTTTCTGGCAGTCTCTCTGGAGTGTAATCTCCCTGAGAGGATACCTTCCCTGATCAGATATGTCTTTCTGCTCAGAATCCCCTCATCATCATATCTGTAAGAGCCTCTCAAATTTGGATATGTCGGGTCATCCACCACATTTAAAAAGTCTGGTCCAAATCTCTTCCCTATCAACATAAGCTCTTTAAGTCTTTCATTCTCATAGACATGGTCTGCCTCACTTAGATGACCAAAAGCTTCATGGATAAAAACTCCAGCCAATCTTGGATCCAGGATAACAGTATACTGTCCACCCTTAACCACCGGCGCAGATAACAGTCTTACCGCCATCTCAGCGGTATCTCTGGCTTTATCATGGAGATTTTCCATTATCTGAAAACCCTCTATGCTTCCTGTAGAATAATGATACTGTTCTATAAGGTCTTCCTCCCTTGCCAGGGCGATAAGTACACTTGATATATCTCCCTTTTCCTGAACTATATCTGTACCCTCTGTGTTAATAAAATATCTCTTATTGAATCGGTCTCCATACCTGACCACAGTACTTTGAATCTTTGGACTGAAGTTAAGCATAATATCGTTATATTCACTCAAAAGTCTTTTCTTTTCTTCGATCGGAATATCCCTGAAGTCTCGTCCCATAGGAAATACAACCCTATCCACAACCGGGTCTGAATACTCTATTTCAATCTCTTCTCCAGTGATAAGATTACTGGCATTACAGGCCTCCTCAAAGTAATCCGTAATAGCTTCAGTATTTATATCATTAAAAGAGATGAAGCCCCAGCCGCATCTACCAAGAATTCTTATATTTCCACCTACAGATTTAGATACAGAGAGCTCCTCCAGTTCTTTTCCCCTAAAACCTATATTTGTTACCTCAGATTCTTCCAGTCTCAGCTCACCATACCTTATCCTCTTCTCCTTAGCCAGTTTAAGAAATATTTCCTTTATTTCTTCCACGTATCCCTCCTTATCTAGGCTGTTATTAATTAAGTTTATCATAATCCCTTCAAATAAGCTACAGTAACCCCCCATCCACCTTCGTTATACTCTCCCAGTCGAAATGACTCCACCATAGGATGCTCTTTAAGAAAGTTACTCACCGCTCTTCTGAGGACCCCTTCCCCCTTACCATGTATTATATAAATAGGAGATACCCCTGCCAGTACTGCATCATCCAGATATTTGGATAGCGTATCCAGAGCCTCTTCAACTGTGAGCTTCCTCAGAGTAATTCTATTAGAGACTGTCCTGGATTTATCCACCTTTATCTTGAGAGACCCATCACTCTGAGGCTGTTCTTTCTCAACCATTACTGGTGTATAGAGTTCATCCTTAGAAACATCTACCTTAAGCTTTCCTATAAGAACGGTGACCTTGCTTTCATTTATATCTATTATCTCACCATTCTGCTTTAGAGAAGGGACATACACAGTCATCCCTGTTCTGGGAGTGGTTATTCTGTCACCCTGAATTTCAGGTTCTTCCGGGACTGGCTCAAGGCTCTTTATCTCATCCTTTATAGATGTTATTTCTCTTCTACTTGATGAACTCTTCGCCCTGTCATATAACTCATCCAGACGAATCTTTGTCTGAACCACCAGCTCTCTTGCTTCCTCTTTTGACCTTCTCAGTATAATCTTCTGTTGTGCAGATAACTCATCCAACAATTTTTCATACCTGTCTTTAAGTTCTTCATAATAACTTCTTTCTCTTTTAGCCTCTTCCAGTTCTGAACGAAGTTCTAGCTCCAGCTGATGAACCTGGTCCAGTAACCTAGTCAGGCTGAGTTCATCGGTTGATAGAAGTTTCTCTGCTCTCCTTATAATAGACTCATTCAGTCCTAATTTTCTTGCAATAACAAATGCATTACTTACGCCAGGTCTCCCTATACGAAGCTTATATGTGGGCAAGAATGTCTGAGGATCAAACTCCATTGCTCCATTCATCACTCTATCCTGTTTACTCGCCCATATTTTCAGCTCGTCATAGTGACTGGCAACTATTACCCTTGCCCCATCATCTCTCAATGCCTCTAATATACTTATAGCCAGAGCAGAACCCTCTCTAGGACTTGTCCCTGTAACAGGTTCGTCTATCAAGACCATAGTATTTCTATCTGCATATCTTATAAATGGAATAAGATGTGTAAGATGGGCAGAAAAGCTGCTCAAATCCTGAGCAATATTCTGTTCATCCCCTATCTCTACAAAGACATTTTTAAATATCCCCATCTCTGCCAGATCTACCGGAAGCTGTAATCCTGCCTGTGCCATCATAATTAACAGTCCTACCGTCTTCAGTGTAACCGTCTTACCACCGGTATTGGGACCGCTTATAACCAGGATATCAAAACTCTCACCAACCTCAACATCTACAGGCACAGCCCTATTCCCCAGTATGGGATGTCTGGCAGATTTAAATCTCACCATTGGCTTATCAATCCATACAGGGGCTATACAGTTCCAGCTAAGGGACAACCTTGCCTTGGCTATTATAAAGTCGATCCTAGAGATAGCATCCCTAGCTGAGATCAACTCTTCACCAGAGGAAGAGACCTTCAAGGAGAGCTCTCCGAGAATTCTCTGTATCTCATACTCTTCTTCTTTTTTCAATTCCTGGAGGTTGTTATTCATATCAACCATCTCATATGGTTCAACAAAGAGGGTACTGCCACTTTGAGAGACATCATGAACAATGCTCTTTATAGCCCTCTTCTG
>ERZ795046.2146-NODE-2146-length-17911-cov-5.467126_pt1 | contig 17911 bp, 17 predicted proteins | sample MGYA00375130_ERZ795046 | MGnify/ENA primary metagenome ERZ795046 (study PRJEB30175, sample SAMN05720202) | activated sludge metagenome | isolation source: anaerobic digester from wastewater treatment plant | place: Japan | collected 2015-05-15 ...
TTTCTGATAATTTTTTCAGTCGCAATCCCCTTTAAAGCAGGTCAGAAATTCTAACCTGAAAAAAGAACTTGAATAACGGCAAGTCAGGGACAAGTCGCAATCCCCTTTAAAGCAGGTCAGAAATTCTAACTTTATCTATAAAGGATTGTATATGTTGCTTTCTGGAACTTGTCGCAATCCCCTTTAAAGCAGGTCAGAAATTCTAACCTATTAAAACAATATCTTCAATTTCATTAACTACTTTAATGTCGCAATCCCCTTTAAAGCAGGTCAGAAATTCTAACCGCGGGCTTTCAAAGAGCAAGTATATCAATAATTTTAATATCCTTTTCCGCAAAACCACTATTTTTCAACTTAAAATTTTTATAATATAAATACCTTATTTTGTCAAGTCCATTGTCTCTCAATAAATCCCAACTTGCGCTAACCCCCCCCTACTTCCTGCTTAAAAAAACATTTGCGCTAAAATTTATTTCTTTCTATAAACCATTCCCAAAAAGGTATAAATTTTACTCTTCCTTTTATACCAAACCATTTTATTTCTTCTTCGGCTTTATATTCGTTATTCAATATTATCAGATTTTCACATCTCAATTCTTCTTTTCCTTTCAAAAGTGCCCTTATTTCTCTTTTTTTTGTTTTTATATCTGAAATTTCATAAGCAACCTGTATCAATGAAATTGTGTCTGTTCCTTTCCTCACTACAAAATCAATCTCTTCTCCTTTTTCATTTTTCCAATAATATAGTTTTATTTTCCCTTCCATTTCATATCTTTTAAGTTCAACTGCCACAGCATTTTCATATAAAAATCCAGTATCTTCTGTTGCTTTAAGCGAACAGGTATAAATAAATCCATTGTCTATACAATATATTTTCTTATTTGAAGTTATCATTTGTTTTAATTTGAAAGAAAATTTGTTAACTCTGAAAATCAAAAAACCTTCCTCAAGGTAATCAATGTATCTCTCAATAGTATGAACACTTCTTGCACCAGTTATTTTTGATAATGTATTGTATGAAAATTCTTTGCCTGTGTTTGATATGAGATAAATAGCAAGGTTTTCTATAACATCTGGTTTTCTTATTCTGTATCTTTTTACTATATCTTTGTAAATCAATGAATTAAAAAGCATACTCAAATAATCCTTAAAATCAATTTTTTTAATATGTGGTTCAGGAAATCCACCAAAATTTATATACTGAATTAATTTACTTTTTATTTCACTCGTCGTAAGTTCTTTTCCCTCAATCCTTAAAAATTCCTGAAATGAAAATGGAAAAACAAACACTGAAATATGTCTTCCTGTTAAATGTGTGGAAAGGTCTCTACCCAAAAGTTTTGAATTACTTCCTGTAAGAATAATGTTAAATCCTTCTCTCTGTAATCTATTAACAAATATTTCCCAATTTCCAATGTTCTGTATTTCATCAAAAAAAAGTATCTTTGGCTTTCTGTAAACAATTTTTAAAGCATTTATCAGGTCATCATAATTCTTAATGTTGATTATTCTTTCATCCTCAAAGTTAATGTATCCAAAATCGCCTTTTTCTTTTAAAAAATGTATGCCAAAAAATGATTTGCCAGCCCTCCTCGGTCCAATTATAACCTTAATTAAATCATTTTCAAACTTCCTTTTGTCTATATCCCTTTCAATAAACCTTTCCTCAAACTTCCTCTCTATTTCTCTCTTTTGTAAAAGTAATATATCTTTAATTTTTTCCATCTTAATGCACAAATTTTACTATTTTTGTGTATTATATTTTAATATATAACAAAAATCTGTCAAATTTGATAACTTGAAATGGCTGACCTTGTTTTCGTTTTTAAATTATATAAAAATCCATGTCTTTTGTAATCTCTCCTATGCCAATTATCTCTACTTTTTTTAAACAACCTTCACATATTATATAAAATCTTATGCTATCATTCTCTTTATCTATTATCTCACCTGTCTTTTCTTTTATCTTTTTTAATTGCTCATCATCTATAATACATTCAAAAACACTATACTGAACGCGTGTGCCATAATTTTCAAGTATCTGACTTACCTTAAATCTTTTTTTATCATCCTGAATATCATAACTTATTACCACAAACATTTTATTTCAACTCAAAAGGTAAATATTCACAGTTTTCCAGTATTGTTTTCTCAAATTTCCTTATCTGGTGTTGAATAAGTTTTCTGTAATTCATTGTCTGGTCTTCATAATTTATTTCAGTTAAAATTCTTCTCTCATACTGTTTTAAATATTCTTTTATAGATGCCTCATTTAAATAAATTTTTCCTTCCTCTTCTTCACGAAAACCATCTCCCTTTATTATCTCTTTGTTAATTATTTCAAGTACCAATCTATCAATAATTACCTGTCTGAATTCTTCCATTAAATCAAGAGCAAGTGCAGGTCTTCCATACTCTACTGAATGCATAAATCCAAGATAAGGGTCAAAACCTATTGCCTGTAAAATTGAAAATACCTCACTTGTTAAAATAGAATAACCAAAACTTAAAAGTGAATTTACAGGGTCTTTTGGATTTCTCGGTACTCTTTTTTCAAATTCAAAGTTTTTAAGTATCATCTTTCCAAAACAATCAAAATAAATTGCAGAACATCTACCTTCAAGTCCAACTATAGATGAAACAGAATTTTTTCTTTTAAGTTCTTCAAGGTTTTCTTCAATTTCTTTTATTTCACCTGAAAAATCAATTTCTGGATGATTTCTCTGGTATTTCTGTAGAAAATTTTTTATGTTGTTAATTTTGCCTTCTACAAACTTTTTTGAGATTTCAACTCTAAATTCATCTGAATTATATTTTTCAAACTGTTTTATTCTTAAAAGAACATTTTTTGATTCAACCGGCTGAAGTTTTCCTATAAATTTACCATAGATTGTAAAAAAGGAAGTGTCAATGCCTGATGTAAGTAAAAATTTTAATGCCTGAGTTGTGATTTGTATATTCCCAAAAATAAAAACTTTATCAACTTTAAATTCAGGAATTTCAAATATAACACTGTCTTCTTTTTCAATTACAAATCTTTTATCTTCTTTCTTTAATTTTGCACCCTGTTCTGTAATATATAATGTCGCCAATTTCAGAAGTTATTAGGCAATTGGAAATACTCAATTTTTATTTTAATTTGGTTGCAACAATCATTTATAAAGTCCTTTATAAATTTTAAAATTTTCTTCCAATCATCTTTATTTACAGGTCTATCTCCATGTGCAAGTTTTGAAGTGTTTCTGATATTCAAAATATTTTTAAATTTTTTTTCTTTTTCTCTATAAATTTTTCCAATTTCGTCTCCAAGTTCATCTAACAATTCATATGAATCAACAAGCCCAATTTTTATTTTCCCTTCTTTATCTTTTTTAATTTCCCATTTTTCTTTATTTTTAACTTTTTCTATATCAACACTTGATGTCTCAATACCATATTTATTTTTTAATCTTTTTTGTGCAAAAAGTTCTAATGCTCTATATAATCTTGCTGTAGCATTGTCATAAAAAGAATTATGTGCCTGTCTTTCAGCATTTGCCACTAAATCAAAAACAGATTCGTATCCAGTTATTTTTTCACAAATCTTTAATAAATAATTTAAATGATCTTTAAATCTGCCACCATAGTTTTTAAGTATTGAAAGAGATTTGTCGTATTCAAAAATGTCCCAATAATAAAAACAGGTGCATAATTCACATTTCTCTATAATTTTTTTCTGTGTTTCTCTATCAAAAGTTGAGTACGTTAAAATATTTTCAAGTATTACTTTTGCAGGATAATATAAATATCGGGATATAAATTCATTAACAATTTGAAGAAGGAAATCAACCCTTGCAGAATTTACATTTTCAAGGACAGGGAAACTCAACTCCTTAATTTTTATAATATCTTCTCTTTTTCCTTTGACAATAGAAGGTTTTGTTTTGAATTCAAAAGCAGTAAGAATAGCCAGAACACTTGACATTGTTTTAGTTCCTCCTGTAAAATCACAGATAATCTCATCTCCTTCTTTTAAGGCTTTTTCTATTGTTTGTTTTGTTTTTTCATAAACTTCGTTAAAATCATCAGGGTCATTAAGTACCACTTTTTCGTAAGATTCAGAATATTCTGCTTGTTCTATAATTGGTGGGTATTTTTCTCCTTTTTCAATTATTTCTCCACACTTTTTACATTTTATTTCCTTTTTTCGTAAACATGGTTTTTCATTTATAACTCTACCATTTTTATCTTTACCATCAATAGTAATGCTTGATGCAACCTCAGGTTTGCCACCAGAACAAATAAAATATATAAAATCAGGATTATATCCTTTTATAGCAGATACAACAGGTTCATCGCTTCCACCAACTGTGATTATAAGAATTCTTCTGCTCATATTATTTGAATAGAAACCCAGCCCATTGAAATGGCACCAGATATTAATTTTCTCGTTTTAGGTTTTTGGACTTTATAAAAAATTTTAAGTTTTTCAGAAAGTATTAAAAAGGAAGTAGCCCAAGCAGTTGAACCCTGGCCTAATCTTAATAAATATCCATCCTTTGGTGGTTCAGGTAATATAATAATTTTCCCAGTTGCATATTCTTTTTCTTTTTTATAAACTTCTCTATAAAATCTATCAGCCATACTTAAAATTTCTTCTTCTTTGAATTTACAATCATCTGTTGTTTTTATTTCTGTCTCAAATTCAGTATTTATTTTTAATGTCTCATATAAAATTGGGAGTTTGTTTTGTGTTTTAGCACCAATAAGTTTTGAAAGAGAAAGTTCTAATGATTCTTCTGGTTTTTTAAAATTTGAATCCCTTACAATTAAATATTGTGCAAATTTCCCTCTATCATATTTTCCTGTGATTTCAGATAAAACTTCTGCAAGATGGTTCTCAAAATTTGTAAATTTTTTTATATTTTTCTTATACAAAACTTCTTCCATCAATCCTGATAAAATACTTCCTTTTAAAGAACTGCCAGGAATATAAACACTTCCACAAGATTTTATAAACTCTTTTACTTCAATTGGATTGAATTTTTCAGTTGTTTTTGATATATCTATTTGGTATAGAGTACATGAAAGAAGTAAATCAAGTGGTAAAATATTTTTTATATATCTTTCACTTTGTGCCATATTTAAAAATTTATCTTTAAATTTTGAAAATTCAGGTGATTGAAAAAGTGCATCCATATTAATCCTGATGAATTTATTTTCTTCAAGCACATATTCAAGAGGACTTATTTCTTTTCCAGAACCAATATGGACTGGACTTAAAACTTTTATTTTAATTTTCATTTTGAACCTCTATTTTACAGGGTAAAGAAAATGCAAAACCATATCTATAAACATTATGGCTTTGGAATATTTCAGTAGGTGTTACATCTGCTATTTTTCCTTTTTTCATTGATGGAAAAACAGAACCTTCAATAAACATTCTGATTGATTTTTTTCTTAAAGATTTTGTGTATGGAGAAAAGATATATCCTTTTCTTTCAATTATCTCATAATAACCATCTTTAAGGTCTTTTAATTCATTTTCCTGTGGTAAATAAAGTGAAAGAATTATACAACCAAAAGATTCAGAAGGAGTTTGAATTTCAAATTTATCAATTGTATCAATTGTAAAATTTCCTTTCCCAACACTTCTATCTCCTCCAATTCCTTCGTCTCCCATTAATCTTAATGTTGCAAAAAATTTCTTTTCAAAATCAGGTTCTTTAAAATCTACTACGAAAAATAAACCACTTCCTTCTTCAAAAAATACTTCTCCAAAATGAAAATAGTTTTCTCCAGGAGTTGTATTTAATCTGCTTAAACCAATTCTCGGATTTTCAATTATATTGTAATGTGTTTTTCCATCTTTTTCAGGTATTGTGCTGTAATTTAGATAAATATCTTCAAGTTTTTCTCCATTTAACAATTTTTCAAATCCATCCTTTTCTATATACTTAATTTTTTTAATTACTTTTTCTTTCGGCAATTGATTTAAAGGTACAGGGAAATATAATTTTTCTTTACTGTATGGAAACATTGAAGAAATTAAAAATACAGGATTATTGTTTCTGAATTTTTCTATAAGTTGGTTCAGTTCGTTTTCTCCGTAAAGCAAAAGGTAGTTATAACAGAAAGCAGAAAAAAGTGTATCTGAATGTATTATTTCTTCTGTTGCTTCTAAAAATCCTTCTCTTTCTCCTGAATGAAAAGAAGATTTAAATTTAATCTTTACAATTTTCATTTTCTTTCCCTTTTAGGTGATGTTATTTTGGATATTAGAGAAGTTCTTTACAATATCTTTCGGAGTAGCATACCCATCATTGATTTTGTACACATTGATATTCCCACTTTCATAATCTTCTTTTTTATTCCAGTAAATTTCAATATTCTCAAATTTAATTTTTCCATACCCTCTTGAACCCATACCACCAAGATAATCATCTTCAAGCAATTCCATAGATTCAAAAACAACTTTAAGCAAATTTTTGTCACTTTCTTCAAAAATATTAAAGACCATCTCCATAGGTCTAAAAACTGCTCCTGCTGGCACCCTGTCAATGGTTCTTAAGCTTTTTTCTAAAGCAGTACCTTTTAACCTATCAATTGCTGTTTCCATTTTTATTTCTGTCCATTCAAGCTCCATATTTCTTCTCATTTCTTCTGTGATTGATTTTTCATCTAAAAAAATATCTCTTACAATTAATCTCGTTCCTACTGGAATCCCTAATAATTTATCAGAACTTAAAATTCCCCAAACTTTGCATATTTTACACTTTAAATATTCTTCAGGAGCATCACATTCATGCCAATATGGCTCTTCTTTTTTTGAATTTTTAACATTTCTCGTTTTATTTAGTTTTACTTTCTCATTTTTTTCTGCAAGCATTCTTAATTTCCCTTTTAAAGAAGAACCGGGGATATAAGGCCTTCCAAAAGCATCAGTAATTACTGGTTGGTCTACCCCTCCAATTTTCAAACCTGTAGTGGCCCCAGCAATTCTTAATCCAGTAATAACTTTAATATCTCCTTTAATCAATATTTTCCCTAACAAATTTACTTTTATTTTATTTTCATTTAACATTTTGCCCTCCTTTTAATCCTTTACTTTACTATAAAATCTATGATAACCTACAATTGCCTCAAAAAAATATCTGAAATTTTCAAATTTTTTATAATCATCTCCAACCAGTTGAAGTGCATAATCAATTATTTCCTTTAATTCCTTCAAAGCAAATGACTTATTATTTCTTCCCGCAATATAAGCCAATTTTGGTCTTAAAATTTGATGCTTCTGTGATTTTATATCTTCTTCTTTCATCCTTTGAACATCATCCAGTATATTTCTAATTTGTGAAGTAGTTAATTTTTCTTCCTTCTCTCGTGGATTTTGGGGCGCGTATTTCTCACCAATCTCCTGGGCATATTTATTTAATATCTCAAAATCTCCATTTATTATCTTCTCAATAATTTCTTTGTTTATATTAGTCATAGCCACCTCCTTTTAAACTTTTTTCCTCATTTTCTCCAAAAAATCTTTATCAAAAGTCATCAAAATTTTTCCTTCTTCCCTCGCAATTTCAAAAAACTTCCATTTTTAATTGTATCAATTCTCAATATCTATTCCTTTTTCCTTTAACTTTTTAATCAAATCCAGATGAAAATTTTCATTTGTCAAAATTTCATATTTAATAAACTTTTTCATCTGTTAAAATTAAAAGTGAATATTCAATCGCTCCAAGTAATCTAACTTTCTTTCACCCTCCTTTTCTTGTTAATAGTTCTGCCCATCTTACTGCTACATTTAATTTAGGTTGAATATTAAAATCAGTTATAAATGTTTCCCTGATTTTATCAATATCATTTTCGTAATCTTTATGTCTTTCCATAAATCTTTTCAATGCGTAAAAAATTCTCCAGATTCTCACAAATGGTATTTTTCCCCTCTCTTTTAGTTCTTTTTCTTTATATCCTCCATATAAAATTGTCAAAATAGCCCTTGATACTTTTGGTTTTCCATCTTCTTTCAAAAGTTCATAGAGTTTATTCTTTACTTCCTTTATTTTTACAAATTCTTCATCCCATTTTATTGGTTCAAAAAATGTGATTTTATTTTTTTCGCCTTTTTTTGCTTTTTCTTCTTCCTCTCCTGCTTTTTTTGCTGCCTGATAAACAGGAAATTTCTTCGAAGGAGCAATGTATATACCACCTGAAATTGTTATCTTTTCATGATTACACACATATTTTCTAAAGTTTCTCCATATTTCCTCAGCAATTTCCGGCAAATCACTCCATGGCGCAATTATAAATAAATCATCTCCTCCTGAATATACAACACAGCATTTTTCTTTATATTCTTTTTCAACAATATTCCGAATTCCAAGAGAAAAGAAAAGTGAAAATGTATAACTTAACATACTATATTTTGAAATTGTTGTTATATCTTTCCCTTCTTCATCAATAAAACCTGAACCAAAAATTAAACCAAGATTGTCAACATCCATTCTTAAAGCACCCCATCTTTCAATACCTTCTGCCTTTTTAGCAATATCTTCAAGAGTTCCTTCTGGACTATAAATTGCTTCATATCTAAAAGCATCACAATTTACTTTCAGAAAATCAGAGTTGTTTAAATAAATTTTTATACCCCCTATACTTTTTTCAAAACTTATTTTATAACCCAGTCCTTCAAATATTTCATCCCATTTATTAACTTCTTCTTTTATCTCTTTTTTATTAACTTTTTTTATCTCCATAATCACATTTTCTTTCTTTATTTCTATTGCAAGTTTTTCAAAACTTTCACAGAGTTCACATTTATCTTTTTTTTCTATTTCTCTCCCACAGATTTCGCAACCACCCATTTCTTTTTCCACTTTTTCCGGATATGGTTTAAAGAGATTTTCGGATATTAAATATTTAAATTTTTTTCTTTTTTCAATTGCCAATTTTCTTCCAAGTTCAGATAATAAATCGCCAAAATTTTCAATAAAATTCCAGTAAGGAAATTTAATATAAGAGATAAGAAATCCAAGTTTGCCCTGATGTGCTTTAAAGATTACTTTATCTATTTCTTCTGTCAGTTTTTCCAATCTTTTTTCTGCATCTGAAAGATTTGGAAGTAAAATTATAAAGTTTCCACCTCCAAGATATATAAGATTTGCTTTTGTCAGATTGAATTCGTCAAGTATTTTATAAGCAATAATTTCAGAGATTAATTGAAGATAAAAAGACCTTCCTCTTAAACCCTTTAATGCATGTTCACTTGATACAGAATAAATAAAGTCCTGAATTCCTGAAATGTCTCCTTTCAGAAGTATAAAATCTTTTCTATTAAGTTTTCCATAATCTATCTCTTCTATTAATTCACCAGTCCTTCTTTTTTCAAAAATTTTTTTAAGTTCTTCAATCAGTTTATCAAGTGTTTCTTTTGCAATATTAAGGTCATATAAACAGGTAGCAATAGCACATGTCAGTTTTAAGTGATGGAACAGAGAAATTTCGGGTTTATCAGTATATGCAGAGGATGGTATAAAAAGAGTATATTTTTCAAGAAGAGAGAAAATCTGAGTGAATATTTTTTCAAAATTTGATGGATAGTTTAAATACTGACATTCATCTTTAAATTCTTCCCATAACTTTTTAAAATTATAGTTATCTGTGATTGCGTCTTTTTTTTCAACAGGCACCAATTTTTCAAGATTATTATCAATTTTAACAGGTCTATTGTATAATTCTTCTGGTTTATAAATTTCACCGTTTTTTTCATCTTTAATAAGAAGTTGTGAAAATATTGAAATTATTGGTTCTTTTTTGACTACCCCTTTTTCGCTTTCGTCCCTTTCTCTTCTTTCTCCACTTGATAGATAATCAGCAAGTTGTATTATTTTTGGAAGTTTTTTATCTCCTTTAAAACTATCTGGTTTATGGTGTGAAAGTACAAGATTTTCTATAGGTGATTCTTTATCTTTGAATATATCTTTTACAAATTGACCTGAATATAAAAGATGAGAGTAGCCATAATCAGTCGGACAATAAAATGTTCTTAAATTTTTATCATATTCTAACCTTAACTTTTCTTCGGCACGGTGGGAAAATTTTCCTATATCGTGGAGTAAACTACCTAATATTAAACTTTCCCTTTCATTCATACAAAATTTCCTATTTTTTTTAATTTAGATTAAATTTCTAATTTTGTCAAGAAGATTTTAGGATTTTAAGGTTTTTGATTAGAAGGTGTAAAATAAATAAATGGAACTTTATAAGAAATTTTCAGATTATTTGAGGAAAAGGTTTGGTTGCAGGGTACATAAAATAAGTGTTTATGCTGGTTTTTCCTGTCCGAATATTGATGGAAGATTAAGTGATAAAGGATGTATTTACTGTAATAATTATGCTTTCAGTCCATCTTTAAGAGAAATTTTGCCACTTGAAGAACAGATAAAAAAAGGAATTGAATATGGTAAAAGAAGGTTTAAGGCAGAAAAATTTATAGTTTATTTCCAGCCATATTCAAATACTTATGCACCTTTAGAAATTTTAAAAGAAAAATATGATGTTGTTAAAAAATTTCCTGAAGTTGTTGGAATTTCAATAGGGACAAGACCTGACTGTATAGATGAGGAAAAACTTGATTTGATTGAGAGTTACAGCAGTAATTATGAGGTCTGGATTGAATATGGACTTCAGAGTATTCATGATAAAACATTAAAGATTATAAACAGGAACCATACTTATTCAGATTTTTTAAAAGTTTACAGGATGACAAGAAAAAGAAATGTGAAGATATGTGCTCATGTAATAATTGGACTGCCTTATGAAACAAAAGAGGAAATTATTGAAACTGGTAAAGAGTGTGGAATATTAGAACTTGATGGAATAAAAATACATCCAATTCATATTTTAAAAAATACAGAACTTGAAAAATGGTATAAGGAAGGGAAATTTAAGGTTATGGATATGGAAGAATATATTGATTTGTTAATTGATTTTCTTTCTTATCTTTATCCTGAAACTGTAATTCAGAGATTGACCGCTGATTGTGATAGAGAATATCTTGTTGCTCCTTTATGGTTGCTTGAAAAACAGAAAATGTTAAAATTATTGGAAGAAAAAATGGAAGAGAAAAATGTTTATCAGGGAAAAAATTATAAAAAAAGGAGTTGAAAAATGAAGGTAATTATTTTATGTGCTGGTTATGCAACAAGGATGTATCCATTAACACTTGTTAAATCAAAAAATCTTCTACAAATAGGTGGAAAGGTTATGGTTGAGCATATCATAGAAAAACTTAATAAAATTCCTGAAATAGATAAAATTGTAATTATCTCAAATGATAAGTTTTACAGTGATTTTAATTTATGGGCTGAAGACAAGAAAAATATAGTTGTTTTAAATGATGGTTCAAATTCAGATAAAGAAAGATTGGGAGCAATAGGAGATATAGAGTTTGCAGTTGATAGATTGGAAGATGATGAATTTTTAATAATTGCAGGGGATAATCTTTTTGAGTTTGATTTATTAGATTTTGTGAATTATGGAAGGAAAAATGGTATAACTGTTGGAATTAAAAGGGTAGAGGATATAAACCTTATAAAAAAATACAGTCAGGTTGTTCTTGATGAAAAAAACAGAATAACATACTTTGAGGAAAAACCACAGAACCCAAAAACAAAAGATGCTGCAATATGTGTTTATTATTTTCCAAAAAGGACTTTAAAAAAATATCTTGATGAATACTTAAATAGCGGAAATAATCCTGACCAGGCAGGTTTATTCATTCAATATCTGCATAAAAAAGTTGATGTTTATGGATATGTTTTTGAGGATAACTGGTTTGATATAGGAGATATAAATCAGTTTCACAGTGCAAATTTTTATATTTTAAGTAAGAAGATGAGAGAAATTTTTGGAATTGGTGAAGAACCATTATTTTTTATTGCTCCTGGAAGGGTAAATATAATTGGAGAGCATACTGATTATAATGGTGGATTTGTTATGCCTTTTGCTGTTGACAGGTATATATATCTTGCAATAAGGAAGAATAATAAAAAAGTTATAAATTTTTTCTCACTTCAGTTTAAAAATGCTGTTTCAGTTGAGATAGGAAATATAAATAAGACAAATACATGGGCTGATTATCCTCTTGGAGTTTTTAAAATTTTAAGTGAATATGGATATAAGATTGATGGAGTGGACCTTGTTTTTGAAAGTAATATTCCAATAGGAGGGGGACTTTCTTCTTCAGGAGCAATTGAGGTTATAACTTTAACCGCCTTGAATAATTTATTTAATTTAAATATTGAAAAAGAAAAAATACCTTTTATGTGTCAGAAGGCGGAAAATGAGTTTGTAGGAGCAAGATGTGGAATAATGGACCAGTTTATAATAACAATGGCTAAAAAAAATAATGCAATACTTTTAAACTGTAAAAATCACAATTATCAATATATTCCTGTTAACATTGGAGATTACTATTTTTTGATTTCTTCAACAAATGTATCTCATTCAATTGCATCTGGAGAATACAATAAAAGAAGGGCAGAGTGTGAAGAAGGTTTAAAAATATTAAAAAAATACATTGATATAGAAACAATTTCAGATATTAAAATTGATGAATTTGAAAAGTATAAGGATAAACTTCCAGAAGTTGTGAGAAAAAGGGTCTTGCATGTAATAAAAGAAAATGAGAGAACAGAAAAGGCAAGCAAGTGTTTAATAGATGGGAATATTGAAGAACTCGGAAAATTGCTGAATGAATCACATATATCATTGAGAGACCTTTATGAAGTGAGTTGTAAAGAGGTTGAAATTATGAGGGATGAGTCATTGAAAATAGAAGGAGTTATTGGTACAAGGATTACAGGTGGTGGATTTGGAGGTTGTTTGATTTCTATTATACATAAGGACTCTGTTGATAAATATATTAAAGAAGTTGGGAAAAATTATAAAGAGAAAACAGGTATTATTCCTGAATTTCACATCTGCCAAATAGTAAGTGGTTGCTCCTCCTTTTAATTCCGAACCCGGTTCGGAAAAATTTGTAATCAATTTCAAAAAATTTGACAAAAAATTTTTTATTGGTATAATAATAAAAAGAAATAAAAATGAAACCAATTACAAAAATGGTAACAATATATGAAATAGCAAAAAAGGCAGGTGTATCACCAGCGACTGTATCAAGGGTTTTAAATAATGGTCCTGTAAAAAGTTCTACAAAAGAAAAAATTTTAAAGATAATAGAAAAAGAGAATTTTGTTCCAGACAATAGAGCAGTATATCTAAAAAAAATAAATACAAGAAAAATTGGACTTATTATTCCTGATATTCTCAATCCAATATATTCTCTTGCTGTTAAAGTCATTCATGATTATTTAAAAGAAAAAGATTACCATTTAATTTTAGGAAATTCTTATGGAAATGTGGATGAGGAAAAGGATATTTTAGAACTATTTGAAAGAGAAAGAGTTGCAGGAGTTATTATTGGGACTTGTGAAGGAGAGGATGATAGTTCTTTAATACCAATTTTTGATAGGATGTTAAAAAGTGGAATAAAAATTGTATTTACAGGAAAGAAAAATTATGGACTTAAAGTAGATGTTATAAGTGTAAATAATGAAATTGGAACATATAAGATAACGAATTACCTTATTAAAACAGGAAGAAAGAAAATTGGGTTTATAAGCGGAGACAGAAATTTAAGAGCAACTGAAGAAAGATTAAGTGGATATATTAAAGCATTAAAGGAAAAAGGGATAGGGATAAATAAGGAACTAATAATATGTGAAGGTGAATATAAAATGGAAAATGGAAGGAAATTTGCAAAGGAATTGATAAGTAAAGTTGATGCAATTTTATGTGGAAATGATTTAATGGCAATAGGTGCAATAAAGGCAGTAGAAGAAAGTGGTTTAAAAGTTCCTGATGATATTGGTATTTGTGGTTTTGATGATATATTTATTTCTTATTTGATTAAACCATCTTTAACAACAGTTCATCAGCCAATAGAGAAAATATCAGAAATAGCGTGTGAAAGGTTAATAGGATGGATAGAAGGAAAAATAAAAAAAGAAGAGGAAATACTTATAGAACCGGAGATAATTGTTAGGGAGAGTGCATGAAAAAATTAAATAAGTTTTTTATAAATTATGGACCTATGAGAGACCTTATAAATTTTAATAATTTTCTCATTCCTATAAATCCAGTAAAGAATTCTGTAATGACCATATTTAATTCTACAAAGTCCTTTAAGGTCATCAGGCATATTTTTAAGGTGGTGATGAATAATTTCATCTGCATTTTCTGCAAGATATTTAATCTTTTTCAAAATACCTGTTTTTATAGATTTAGAAAGTTTTTCAATATCAGAAATAGCGGTGGGCAAAATTATAACTTTATATTCCATTTCTTACAAATTTTTTCAAGTTCTTCACCTTTACCTTTTAAATCCTCTTCTAATCTTATTCTTCTCAATTCTTCAATAAATTTTTTATTTCTGGAAAGAAGCCAATCTTCAATATCTTCAAGGGTTTCTGCAGTCAAGAGAACATTTTTAGGTAAAACAATTAATTCTTCATTTTTTCTCATAATAACTCCTTTTTTGTTTATTATACCTTATTTATTTTTAAAAGGAAATAAAGATGAAAAAAGAAATTTATAACAAAATTTATGGGTGTTTCTTAGGAAAAAGTATAGGAGGAAGTATAGGTGGACCTTTTGAAGGAAAGAAAGAATTTTTAGAAATACCATATAAACTTCCTGAAAAAATACTTGCAAATGATGACCTTGATTTACAAATTGTCTGGTTTGATATATTGAGAAAAAAAGGGATAAAAATAAGTTCAGAAGATTTAGTGAAGGGATGGGAAAATATTGATTATCCTTTTGATGAATATGGAGTAGCAAAAGCAAATTTAAAAGTTGGTTTAAGACCACCATTAAGTGGAATTTATAATAACTGGTTCTGTGAATGTATGGGAGCTCCAATAAGAAGTGAAATATGGGCATGCATATTTCCAGCAAGACCAGAAATTGCTGGATATTATAGTTATCTTGATGCCTCAGTTGACCACTGGTATGATGGTGCTTATGGAGAGATATTTTTATCAGTAATTGAATCACTTGCCTTTGTTGAAAATGATATAGAAAAGTTAATATTGGAAAGCTGTAGGTTTTTACCAGAAGATTCAAAGGTGAGAAAAGTAAGTGAAATGGTTTTGAGATTATATAAAGAAGGGAAAGAATTAAAAGAGACAAGGGATGAAGTAATAAAGAATTTTGGTCATTATAATTTTACCCATTGTGTTCAGAATATAGGATTTATAATATCAGGACTTTTATATGGAAATGGCGATTTTTTAAAAACAATAATTGAGTCAGTAAAATGTGGATATGATACTGATTGTACAGGAGCAACATCTGGAGCAATAATTGGAATAATACTTGGAAAAGAAGAGATAGAAAAACAGATAAAAACAGAAATAGATAAGAGAATTGTACCTGGCTGGGGAATAAAAAATATTTATATTCCAAAAGATATTGAAGAATTTACTGAAGAAATTTTAAAAGTTATAGAAATTGCAGAAAAGGAAAAAGATTTACCAGGAATAGAAAAACCATTTAAACTTCCTGAAATACCTGAATTTGAACCACCTTTGAAAATAAAATTTGGGGTATCAGATGTATTTGAGTTAAAAGAAGCAGAAGATATTGAAAAAAAGATTATTGAAGACAGGTATTACGGATTTAAAGAGTTTGTTTCTGATACAATTTATTTACCTCTGGATAAATTTTTTGGTGATAAGAAAGGTTTATTATTTTTAAAGACAGATATTAAATTTGATAAAAAGCAGAAAATTAAAATATATCCAGCAACAACAGATGGAGTAAAATTATGGTTAAATAAAAAACTTATCCTTTCACATCACAATCACAATAAAGAATTTATACCAGCACCTCACAGACCAAGTTCACCATTTGTATATGTAGAGATAAAAGAAGGGAAAAATGAAATTTTAATAGAAATTTTTAAATGTAAAGAGAAGATTGAATTTGCCTTAATACTTGCCGATGAAAGAAACCACTTAATATATCCAATTACCGAACCGGGTTTGCCGATGAAAGAAACCACTTAATATATCCAATTACCGAACCGGGTTCGGAAGGAGGTGATGTGAGATGAGGGAAAGTTATAAAAATTGAAAAGAAAAAAATTAGAAGAAAGGAGGTAAATAAAATGAAAAAAATAAGAAAAAGAAAAGGCTTTACACTTATTGAGTTGCTTGTAGTAGTTGCGATTATAGCTATCCTTGCAGCAATGTTATTACCGGCACTATCAAAAGCAAGGGAAAGAGCAAGACAAGCAACCTGTATGAACAATTTAAAACAGATAGGACTTGCTTTATTAATGTATGTTGAAGATTATGAGTATGTTCCTTCAGGAGATAGTTTTGAAACAGGTTATGCACCAAGGTTCTGGTTCCAAAAGTTGAATTATTATATCTCTATAAACAAGAAAGAAGGACACAACTACCCTCATCCTGTTTGGAGATGCCCGAGCAACAGAAAACATGCATTTTCATCCACATGGATTTCCTATGGATGTAATGTAAATGTTATGTATTCTACTAATTCAGTTGTTAATCAGACAGTTAGGACACCACCAAAATATGCAAGAATAAGAAGACCATCAGGAGTAATTGCAGTTGCTGATTCAAATGGAGACGGCTATTATGATATGTTTGTTCAAGGAATTGGACCTGCTTATGTATATTCTGGTTCTGGGTCAGAGACATATGCGCCTGGATTTAGACACAATGGAGGATGTAATGTTTTATTTTTTGATGGGCACGTTGAGTGGAAAAAGGAGCAGGAAGTATTTATGTTGAAAACAGGGGGATGGTCCTGGGGAACACCTTCAACTACTCCCGAATGGTTGAGATTATTATGGGGAGCAAACTGGGATGGTTGTAATCCACCTTATTATATGAGATAAATTTGAAAAGAAAGGAAAATTATGCAGAGAGAACTTGGAATTTACATTGACCATATGTGTAAAGATTTTGAAAGGTTTATTAAGAATATTTCTGAAGCAGGTTTTGGTTATATATGCACACAAGATTCTATAGATTACCTTAATTTTTCAAAGGAGGATAGAATAAAAAGGATTTTTGAAACAAAGGAAATAGGTGAAAAATATGGATTAAAATTTCATGCCCATCATAGTTGTTCAGTTCTTTTACCTTCTTTGGATATTAAGGAATCTGCAAATTATTTAAAAAATTTAATTGATGAATTGAAAAATTGGGATTTGTCTTTTTATGTTTTACATGCTCGTTCAATTAAAGATGAGCCAAAACCATGGAAAATAATTGAATATATTGGTAAAGATAAATTTGATAAAATTAGCGTAGAAGTTTTAAAAGATGTATGTGATTATGCATATAAATATAATATATCAATTGCCCTTGAAAATTTACCATATCCCTATGTAAACAGAGTTAAATATATTTTGGAAATAATAGAAAAGGTTGAGAGAGAAAATCTTGGAATATGTTTTGATTCAGGGCACAGCAATATTTCTACAGAATCAGTTTATGAAGAACTTGAGAGTATAGGTACTAAACTTTTTACAACACATTTTCATGATAATTTAGGCAATAAGGATAAAATAAATATTGATGACGAAAACATTTCAAAATATGATTTACATTTGGTCCCAGGGCTTGGGATAATTAACTGGATAAAGATAAATAAAATACTTGATAAAATTGATTACAGATATCCTGTTGTATTTGAAGGAATTAAGGGCATAGAAAGGGAAGAAGATTTGTTTGAAATAACAGTTAAATTATGGAGGAGTTTTGAAAAATTAAGTATGGAGGTAAAAGATGATTAAAAAGTATTTTATTTTAAGTTTAATTTTTTTGTTTGT